>JAEIGA010010272.1_pt1 | contig 14185 bp, 8 predicted proteins | sample 9270691 | NCBI WGS metagenome assembly JAEIGA01 (sample SAMN17057246, study PRJNA624740) | gut metagenome | biome: biome; isolation source: fecal sample | host: Bos grunniens | place: China: Xizang | collected 2019 | reverse complement strand
GTGACAGTCTCTCTTGAAAACCTCTCAGATGATTTCTTTAGGGGAATTGCGACTGCTTCAGCTTACATGATTATAACAGATGGCAAGAATGATCTGTCGTCAGATGTTGTAAAATTAGTGCCGGAAGATTCTACCTTGATAGTAGAAGATCTTTCAGAAGGTGGTACAGCGAATAGCTACATCGTATCAAAGGCAGGTGCATATCAATTTACTCCTACCAAGGGAAATAGCACAGAGCAAGTTGGGTCAATTTCCAGGGCAGAAGTGCTTTGGGAGACCTTTGGAACCGATGTGACTCCGAATGAGGGAGATCTTGTGAAGAATGTTAAATATGAGAATGGAGCTATCACTTTTGAAACTCCTTCAACATTCAAAGAAGGCAATGCAGTAATCGCAGCCAAGGATGCATCTGGTAAGATCCTATGGTCATGGCATATCTGGTTGACTGATCAACCGCAGGGACAGGTTTATTACAATAACGCCGGCACTATGATGGACCGCAACCTTGGTGCGACTTCCGCAACACCTGGCGACGTCGGTGCTCTCGGACTTCTTTATCAGTGGGGCCGTAAGGATCCGTTTCTGGGTTCGTCGCTTTCAAGCGCAAATGAAGCGAAATCCACCATCACATGGCCATCGGCAGTATCATCAAATTCAAGTAATGGAACAATAGCCTACGCTACTGCAAACCCAACTACTTTCATAGCGTATAATAGTAGTAATTACGATTGGTATTACACTAGTTCATCATCAACAGACAATACTCGTTGGGCTACATCAGAAAGCAATAAATCTACCTACGACCCATGTCCAGCCGGTTGGCGTGTTCCCGATGGTGGAAGCAACGGTGTCTGGTCTAAGGCTCTTGGTTCAAGTTCAAGTTTTGAAGGATATCCATATGACAGCACCAACGAAGGCATGAACTTCTCTGGTAAGTTCGGCGCAGATCAAACCATCTGGTATCCTGCTTCGGGTTATCGCTACTACTACGCTAGCAGTCCCAACGATTTTTGCAACAACGGCGTCTATTGGTCTGCTTCTCCTAACAGTTACAATGCGTCCAGCCTGAGCTTCTACGACTATGGCTACGTCTACCCGTCGGTCAGCTACTATCGCGCTTACGGTCAATCGGTCCGTTGTCTCAAAGAGGGCACCGGCGGTGGCTCCTCCGATTCGGATAGTAATGTTCAGAAAGAAACTATTTGTTTTGAATCTGTAACATACGACTGGACGCTTCAACGGGCTTTCGATCTTCGTGGTGATAATAATGAACCGTACGCCATGCCTGTCATAAGAAATAGCGTGCGATATGATAATATATATAATCTTGAGCGTTTTCTTCGCGATGATTCCGAATATCAGATTACCAAGACGGTAAAATGTGGTGATCAGATTGTAGACCCATCCGTAATTACCTTCCAGAACATTATTTCTCCATCAGCATCACGTCAGGGTTCTGCTGATATAGTGCTGTCAGGATATGAGTTTGGTGATACTGAAAATACATATAGTTTTGAAATACTGGCATCAAAAGATGATCAGGAATTCATAATCACAGGATCTATAACGCTTGGCGCCCTCCCTGAGACTGTTATGGTTGAGCGTGAAGTTGCTCTTGAACTCGTTCCTGGTACAACTCAGTTCGAAGGTTTTGAGGCACTCGTTGCTGATGCATACGAAGAACTTGGTGTAGAGAATGCAGGCTTCAATGAGACAAATCTTGCAAGGGTTAACGACGTAATGCTTGCTGTTCTTATGGATCCCGAGAATGTAGTGACTAACGTTCCTAACTATCTGACTAACCTCAACTTCCGGGTTGACGCAAACGTTGACAACTCATTCGTTCGTCTCTATAACTATCAGGTCGCTTATAACATCCTTAATCCTGATGGGTATGTATTCGAGCGTACTATCGACACTTGGTTCGGTGTAGACTTCGTATACACTATCACAGCTAAGCCAGAGCTTCCTGCGAACTACCTCATTCCATCTGAGGACTTCATGGCAACAGATGAGAACGGCGTTAATTATGTTGAGGTATCTGGTAAGATCAAGCCTGAGGGAGTTTACACAATTGATCTTGCGGATCTCGGTAAGTATTTCAATGTCGCCGGTGAGATTGAGAACAATCTTAAGGTTAAGTTTGATATTCTCGAGGGTGATGTTCTCCTCGCCGCGAATGAGGTAGAAGTTAATTCCCTTGGTGAGCTTGAGAGGAATAAGGCAATTGTTGATTGGGCAGACTATGCCGGGACTGAAGTCAAGGCTTGCGCAACATTAATTGCGGAAGATTGTTATCCAATTGATTTGCGTCATTTCCTCTTGAAGACAGCCTTTTGATTACGGAGTATTAGAATATACGCAGACAGGAACTCCAATAAATGTAAAGGCATTTTCTGGGATTGTCGTTACCAGTGCAGCGGAGCCTGAAGTTACAAATCTCCTTAATCAGAATGCTTCATCTCTTGAAGATGTGTTTGCAGAGTCTAAGGCGGACATTACATATGGCCTTGAAGTGGAATGCGATCTATTAACGATTTATACATATGATTCACAAGGCTCTATGGAACTATTCCCTCAAGCATTGTATGGATGGGATCGGAAATCAGGAGTTTTAACTTTTTTCGAGAATCCGACTAGTAGGATTGTTTATGCAGAGATCATGGTGTCATTTGAGCATAAGTTTCACGATAACGCTAACTGTGAAACAAGTAAGACAATAATGGTTCAATTTATTCCTTCATAGAGACCTTGTTCGTTGACGTGCTCCGGATAGGGATAGAACTCGTATGAAAATATTGGTGTTGTGCGGTTCTACTTTTGATGATTGAAAACCATATGAATATATCAAGCGACAATTTCAGCTGAGTGCTATGCGCATTGCTGCTGTGTGCGGGACTGATACTGACCTCCTGTGAAGAATTCCCGTTTTTTGATGGTGAAAATTCTGAGCAGAACGGAAACGGGAATACCGGAGAAGAGAATGTTGGTGGAGAAAACACTGGAGATAATGAGTATGCCGGTACTATGATGGACCGCAACCTTGGTGCAACATCTGCTGTTCCTGGTGATGTCGGTGCTCTCGGTCTGTTGTATCAGTGGGGTCGTAAGGATCCATTCTTGGGATCGTCGTCGATTTCAACAAGTACAGAAGCTAAATCTACTATGGCTTGGCCTTCACCTGTGTCTTCAGATTCAAGTACTGGTAAAATATCCTATGCTACATCTCATCCGACTACATTTATAAAGCGTAATAGCAGTAATCAGGATTGGTATTATACTGGTTCATCATCAACCGATAATACTCGTTGGACAACTTCAGAAAATACAAAGTCCATCTATGATCCATGCCCATCCGGTTGGCGTGTTCCTGATGGTGATCGCAATGGTGGCTGGTCAAAGGCAAAAGGTTCATCATCATCTTTTGATCAGACATACAACAGTACCAATAAAGGCATTAATTTCTCTGGCGCGTTCGGTTCGGCTTCTACCATATGGTACACTGCCTCGGGCTATCGCACCGACGAAGGTGGTGATATCAAATATGTCGGTCTCGAAGGTAATTATTGGTCTGCTTCTCCTGGCAACACCTATCACGCGTACCGCCTGTACTTCAATAACTCCGGTCGCGTCACTCCGTCTGACAACTACTTCCGCTCGTTCGGTATGGCAGTCCGATGTGTCAAGGAATAATTAAAGTCATATTTAAATAGATAACGGCTTCCCGAATTGCATCGGGAGGCCGTTGCTGTTATGCCCCGGCTCGTCGTTTCAAAAGTTTTGATGGCCGATGAGCCGTGTGGTAAGGAGTTTGTCATGCGCTGCGGGTGTTAGTACTTTTAAAACGTAGTGTTATGAAATCTCTGATTATTGCGACTTCGCTCGCAGCTGTTATCCCGATGTTGGCATGTACCAAGGATGTTGACAATTCTACAGTGGATGAATTTGATCTTTCTCGTTACCTTGGTGTGTGGTATGAAATTGCCCGCTATGACCACAGTTTTGAACGTGGTCTGGACAATACCATGGCTCAGTACATTCTCGAAGATGACGGAAAGGTGGTGGTTCTGAACACGGGCTGGAAGAAGGGTAAGTTCAAACTTGCTGAAGGAAAGGCAAAGTATCCGGATCCCAAAGGGGAGCCAGGTGCCCTAAGAGTATCTTTCTTCCTGTTCTTCTATTCAGATTACAATGTCATGATGGTGGATGAAAACTATCAGATATCTCTTGTGGGCAGCAAGGCTGAGAAATATCTCTGGATACTTTCCCGCACGCCTGAGCCGGACCCTGATCTGCTGAAGATGGTTCTTGAGGAAGCGGAATCCCGCGGATATGATACATCCGAACTTATCTGGGTCGACCAGTCAAGGAATATTGAAGCGTTGGAATAATTCGGCCTTTTGACTATTTTTGCCACCTATGGGTTTCTAAAAATAGTTAAGCCGATGTTACGTCCAGGTATATTCATTTCTCTTGTTCTGCTTTTTTTTGTCTGCAGGCCTTGTGTGGGACAGTCATACATTCCTGAAATGGGAAGGGTCGTTAACCCGGAAATGACGGTTCTTGCGACCGAAGCGCGTGACGGCTATGATTGCAGTTATGTAGAATTCTCTGTCAAGGGAATCGATGACCGCAAGGAACGTATAAAGGCTTATCTGCTTGTTCCGGATGGCGCCACCAAGGCCCGCAAGCGTCCTGCATTGCTTATGTTGCACGATCATGGAGCGCGGTTCGATATCGGCAAGGAGAAGCTTGTGAGACCGATGGTTTCAGTTCTGCCGGAGGGCGTGGATGACCATATCAACCGATCTTCCCAGCAGTGGGCGGACAAGTATTTCGACGGAACCTTTTTTGCTGATTCATTGGCAGGACTTGGTTATGTGGTGCTGGTGGCGGATGCATTGTATTGGGGAGAACGTTCGTCGGCTGATGCGCAGAAGTGGTCAGAACTTTCCTATGCAGATCCTGCGGATCTGTCAGAGATAGAACGTAATCTTGCTCCTAAGGCTCGCAAGGACAGTGTCAAGGCTTTGAAGAACAGGGTTTATGAAGGCCAGCGCGATGTTTATGACAGCCTGATGCGTCGGAATGTAATCTGGGCAGAGAAGATTCTACGTGATGATGTGGCAGCGGTGAATCTGCTTAAATCACTCCCTTATGTGGATAAGAAGAAGGTTGGTGCGTTCGGATTTTCAATGGGAGCACACAGATGCTGGATGCTTGCTGCTTTCTGTAAGGATGTCAGATATGGTGTTGCCCTTTCATGGATGACTACGCTTGACCGTGATGGGGAGATGACGCCTTCTGATTATTCCATGGCCGTGATGCCGATGCGCGAGCAGATGGATTTCGGGGATATCGGTAAGTTTCTTGCACCGAAGCCGATGCTGTTTCTCAGCGGTGAGTCTGACCCGCTGTTCCCGAGAACCAAAGTGTCTGAAGCATATATAAAGCTCAGGAAGCATTATGCGAGGTGTCCGGACAAACTTCAGACTGAATTCTTTGACGGCGGGCACCATTGCGGCAAGGCTGTACAGACCAGGATCATAGAATATCTTCACGGGATGATAATGTAAGGACATAAATGTAAACGGGACCGATGTGATTGTCGGTCCCGTTTGGTTGAAAGAGATTGAAACGATATTTTAGAAATTGAAATATCTGTTTGCGTTGTTGTAGGAGATGTCTTTTACCATCTGGTGGATGAACTCAATCTCGCTCTTAGGAAGCTTGCCGTTCTTGATGTCTTCGCCGAGAAGGTTGCAGAGAATTCTGCGGAAATACTCGTGACGAGGGTATGAAAGGAAGCTGCGTGAATCTGTGAGCATTCCTACGAAGCGGCTGAGAAGACCAAGTGAAGAAAGTGCGTTCATCTGCTTCTTCATGCCGTCTTCCTGATCGAGGAACCACCATCCTGAACCCAGCTGGATCTTGCCAGGGCACGAACCGTCGTTGAAAGTGTATGCCATTGTCGCAAGCACTTCGTTGTCCTTAGGGTTAAGGTTGTAAAGGATGGTCTTTGTGAGCTTGTCTTCCATGGCAAGCTTGTTAAGGAACTTGTGTCCTGCTGCTGCACATGAAACATCGTGGATTGCGTCGTATCCTGTGTCCGGACCAAGGATGTTGAACATACGCGTGTTGTTGTCACGTATCGCTCCGATGTGGAACTGCTGTGCCCATCCTTTCTCATGATCCATGCGTGCAAAGTCAAGAAGGATCGCACTGCGGAACTTAAGTACTTCTTCCTGAGTAGGTTTCACTCCCTTAAGTGTCTTGCGGAAGATCTTGTCGATTTCCTCAAGTTCGAAGTCCTCTGCATAGAAGTTCTCCAATCCGTGGTCTGAAATGCGGCATCCCATCTCGTGGAAGAAGTCCTGACGCTTGCGGAGTGCATCGAGAAGGTCCTGATATGAATTGATCTCCACTCCTGAAATCGCTGCAAGCTTTGCGATATATTCCTTGTACTGCTCCGGCTTCTCGACCACCATCGCCTTGTCCGGACGCCATGTAGGAAGAACTTTTGTTCCGAACGGGTTGTCCTTGATCTGCTGGTGGTACTCGAGAGTATCTGCAGGGTCATCAGTTGTACATACGACTCTTACATCAAATTTCTTCATGAGAGCCTGGCCTCTGAACTCTTCTGTCTGGAGCTTGGCTGTACACTCGTCGTAGATGGCTCTTGCTGTCTTAGGGCTGAGAAGTTCCTGCACGCCGAATACTCTTGCGAGCTCCATATGTGTCCAATGGTAAAGCGGGTTTCTCATTGTGTAAGGAACGGTTTCCGCCCACTTTTCAAACTTCTCATAGCTGTCGCGTCCGCCTGTGATGAATTCTTCAGGTACACCGTTGCCTCTCATGGCTCTCCATTTGTAATGGTCGCCGCCAAGCCAGACTTCTGTCAGGTCCTTGAACTGGTAGTTGTCGGCAATCATCTTTGGCACGAGATGACAGTGGTAGTCGATGATAGGCATCTTCTCCGCACTCTCATGATAAAGCTCACGAGCGAAGTCATTTGTGAGCATGAAATCGTCGTTGATAAAAGACTGACCTTTGGTCAGACCTTCAAGTTTTGAAATGATGTCCATATAAAATTTTATTAGCTATTAGTTTATTCTCTGAACTTTTTCCTGTATGCAGTAGGAGTCATCCCCTTGTATTTCTTGAATATGGTCGAGAAGTTGCTGCTGTCGATGAAGCCGGATTTGTCGGCGGCTATGCTGATAGGCAGTTCGCTCGTTTCCAGCAGGTGACAGAAGTGCTCCAGACGTAGCTGCATTATGTATGACGTAATCGTATGCGGGTACATCTCCTTCTTGAATTTCAGTTCGATTGCCCTTCTGGACAACGGAATGAAGGATGTGAGCTTGCTTATGTCTATCTCCTGAGTGTAGTTGCGGGATATGAAATCGACAATTTCACGGATGTAAGGGTCGGAAATCACCTTGCGTTTCGTTGACATCCTTTCCACTACTCCGATTGCTTCCACTGCAATTCGTGCCGGCCATGTCCTCTTCTCCTGAACCATTTGGAAAAGGGTCTTGGCAATCTCGTATCCGTGCTTTTCGAAGTTTAGCTTTATTGATGAAAGGGTAGGTGATGAGATGTTGCACATGAACTCATCGTTGTCCACGCCAAGAAGTGATATATCTTCCGGAATTCTGACGCCGTTCATCTGGCAGATTTCGGTCACCTGTCTTGCCATGAAATCGTTGCATGCCAGCAATGCTACAGGCTTTGGAAGTGACAGAAGCCACTGGCTGATATCTTCGATTTCGTTTTGAAAGTCTCCGACGTCGTATCTGTGGGTGACCGTTTTTTGCGAAACCGAGATCTGTTCGCTATAGCCTTCATATCGTGAAATCGACCATATAATGTCTTTCATGCCTATGAAAGCGTAGTTTTTGAAGTTCTGGTTTATGAAAAAGTTGGCTGCGAACGCTCCGAATTCCTTGTAATGTCCGGTAAGCATCGGAAATTCGTTGTAAACCTTCTTATACGTTCTCAAAAAGATAGGAATTCCAAGTTTTTTAGCTTCTTCGACATTGATGTTATGCCATAATCCGAGAATCGCATCCACTTTGAACTTTTTGGCCATCTTAATGATTTCCATCGAGTTATCTTTTGTCTTAGATATCAGATGCGACATGGGGTAGAAGATACATCCGCCTTGTGTGTCGGTGTATTTGACGAAGCCGTTGAGCAGTCGTCTTTCGGACTCCTGGGAGTAATCTGTGAGCAGGAGAATCTTGATCATCGTTTCGTTTAGGTAATGTTTTTCATTGTCTAACGACTGCTAAATTAAAGAAAAAATACCACATCGAACTAATTGTATATCAACATTTTCGCTTTGTAAGATTTGTTTTCGTTTTCAATAAGGTGACGAGAGCAGTCCAAGTTTAAATTTGCAATAATAACATGATTAAATAACACAAAAACCAATAATCCATATGAAAGAGCTCAACAGACAGTCGGCCCAGGCCGCAAAATACCCTACCAAGGTAATCCAGTTCGGTGAGGGTAATTTCCTTCGTGCATTTGTAGATTGGATCATCTGGAACACCAACCAGAAGACTGATTTCAATGCCGGTGTAGTAGTGGTTCAGCCTATCGACAGAGGTATGGTCGACATGCTGAATGCACAGGATGGCCTGTACCATGTAAACCTTCAGGGAATTGATAAGGGACAGCCTGTTGATTCTATCGAGATGGTTGATGTCATCAACTGTGGTCTCAATCCTTATACTCAGAATGCTGAGTTCATGGCTCTTGCTGAAGATCCGAACATTCGTTTTGTGATTTCCAATACAACAGAGGCCGGTATTGCTTTCGATCCTTCATGCAAACTTGATGACAAGCCGGCTACATCATATCCTGGCAAGCTCACTCAGCTTCTCTATCACAGATATGAGCATTTCAACGGAGATCTTACAAAGGGATTCATCATTCTTCCATGTGAGCTGATTTTCCTTAATGGCAAGGAACTCAAGAAATGCATCTATCAGTACATCGACCTTTGGAACCTTGGTGAAGGCTTCAAGACATGGTTCGAGCAGGCTTGCGGCGTATACTGCACACTCGTAGACCGTATCGTTCCGGGATATCCGAAGGATACAATCGACCAGATTCACGAGCGCATCGGCTTCAAGGACAATCTCGTTGTGAAGGGTGAGATCTTCCATCTTTGGGTTATCGAGGCACCTGAGTCTGTTGCGGCTGAGTTCCCTGCAGACAAGGCTGGTCTCAATGTACTTTTCGTACCGAGCGAGGCTCCTTATCATGAGAGAAAGGTAACTCTCCTTAACGGTCCGCACACTGTGCTTTCCCCTGTAGGTTATCTCTCAGGTCTCGACACTGTGAAGGAGTGCGTGGAAGATCCTGAAGTAGGCAAGTTCGTCCGCAAGGTCATGTATGAGGAACTTCTCGAGACTCTCAACCTTCCTAAGCCGGAGCTCGAAGCATTCGCAGATTCTGTTGTTGAGCGCTTTGTCAATCCATATGTCAAGCATTTTGTTACCAGCATCATGCTGAATTCATTCCCTAAGTACAAGACACGTGACCTTCCTGGCCTGAAGACTTATCTTGAGCGTAAGGGTGAACTTCCTAAGGGACTCGTTCTCGGTCTTGCTGCAATCATCACTTACTACAAGGGTGGCATGAGAGGAGACGTGGAGATTGTTCCTAATGACGACTCTGCAATCATCGACCTTCTCAAGGAACTTTGGGCAACAGGAGATGTCCGCAAGGTAGCTGAAGGCGTGCTTGCGGCAGAATTCATCTGGGGAGAGAATCTCAACGAAGTGCCTGGCTTGACAGATATGGTGGCTGCATATCTCGAGCTTGTTCAGAACGAAGGCATGCGTGCAGCAGTGAAGCAGGTCATCTGCTAGATTTCTCGACAAGCTCGAAATGACAGAGTTGGAAGCTCGAAATGACAGAGTTGGAAGCTCGAAATGACAATACTATGGAATTCATAAAGATAAACGTGGCAGATAATGTTGCCGTTGCTATTCATGATATCGAAGCTGGGATGAGCTTCGATATCAATGGCGTTAATATATGTACCCTGAATCAGGTGCCGGCAGGTCATAAGGTGGCGCTTCAGGATCTTGAAGAGGGGGTCGATGTCGTAAAGTACGGATTCCCTATCGGTCATCTTCTCAAGGCCGTGAAGCAGGGTGAAGTCATTGACCACACCAATCTCAAGACCAATCTTGAGGGACTTCTCGAGTACACTTATGAGCCTGAACTTACCGAGATCGCGCCGGCAGTTGAGAAGGTTTTCTTCAAAGGATACAGAAGACAGGATGGACGTGCCGGTATCAGAAACGAACTCTGGATCATCCCTACAGTAGGATGTGTCAACGGCGTGGCTCAGAATATACAGAAACTTTTCGAAAAGGAGCTTGCCCAATATCCTTCGATCGAAAAGGTGATCGCTTTCCCGCATAACTACGGCTGTTCGCAGCTCGGCGGTGACCATGAGAACACCAGACATATTCTGGCCGATATGGTACATCATCCGAATGCTGCCGGAGTGCTTGTCGTAGCTCTTGGTTGTGAAAACAATCAGCTCGGTGCTTTCAGGGAACTGGTGGGCCAGGTGGATGAGACAAGAGTCAAGTTCATGGAGTCTCAGAAAATCCAGGGAGACGAAGTGGAGTACGGTCTGAGCCTGCTGCGTGAGATTGCAGCAGCAGCAAAGGATGACAAGCGCGAAGATGTTCCGGTAAGCGAACTCAAGGTCGGCTTGAAGTGCGGCGGTTCTGACGGATTCTCAGGAATTACAGCGAATCCGCTTCTTGGACGCTTCTCTGACTGGATCGTATCTCAGGGCGGTACAACAGTTCTGACAGAAGTTCCTGAAATGTTTGGTGCAGAGACTATCCTTATGTCTCGTTGTCAGGATTCGGATACTTTCGACAGGACTGTTCACCTTATTAATGACTTCAAAGCTTACTTTATGAAGAACGAGCAGCCTGTGTATGAAAACCCTTCACCGGGAAACAAGGCAGGCGGTATCTCTACACTTGAAGAGAAGTCTCTCGGATGTACTCAGAAGTCCGGTAATTCCATCGTTCGTGACGTGCTTCTGTATGGTGAGAGACTGAAGACAAAAGGTCTGAATCTTCTCAGTGCTCCGGGCAATGACCTTGTAGCTTCTACTGCATTGGCAGCAGCCGGTTGTCAGATCGTTCTTTTCACTACAGGCCGCGGAACACCGTTCGGAACATTTGTACCTACAGCCAAGATATCAACCAACAGTACTCTTGCATCCAACAAGCCTTTGTGGATTGACTTCAACGCAGGAGTGATTGTGGATGGTACACCGGCTGAAGAAGTAGACAAGGCCTTTATTGATTTTGTGATCGCAGCAGCATCAGGGGCTCAGGTGAACAATGAGAAGTCCGGCTATAGCGAAATCGCGATATTCAAATCAGGAGTGACTCTTTAATAACATTAAACCACTAATACTATGACCATATTTAATAGACTGGCAGTCTGCATGTTGGCAGCATTGACATTCGCTTCATGCAACTCAAGCTATGAATTCGCATATCTCTATGAAGAACTTCCATTTGAGATGGAGAAGGTGCAGCGCCCTCAGATTCCTTCACGTGAAGTCGATATCCGCGACTTCGGTGGAGTTGGTGACGGCGTTGCACTTAACTCTGAAGCATTTGCAAAGGCGATCGCATCGTTGAGCGAGCAGGGCGGCGGAAGGGTTGTCGTTCCGACAGGTGTATGGCTTACAGGTCCTATTACCCTGAAGGATAATATCGACCTTCATATCATGCCGGATGCAGTCCTTCTGTTTTCAACTGACAGAGATCTCTATCCAATCGTAGAGACTGTTTTCGAAGGTCTCGACACAAAGCGTTGCATCTCTCCGATCAACGCAGTAGGAGCAAAGAACATTGCCATCACAGGTGGCGGTACCATTGACGGAAACGGTGATTCATGGAGACAGGTGAAAAAGTCCAAGATTGCTCCTTCCCAGTGGAAGACCCTTCTTAAGAGCGGTGGCTTTACAAATGAAAAGGGCGATCTCTGGTACCCTGATTCAACATCATTCCGTGGCGCTATTGTCAGCGATGCATTCAACGTGCCTCAGGGACTTGAGACAGAGGAAGAGTGGAACAGTGTCAAGACATATCTCCGTCCGGTGATGATCAGCTTTAAGGATTGTGAGAACGTTCTTATGGAGGATTGTCTTTTCCAGAATTCTCCATGCTGGAATATCCATCCTTTGATGTGTAAGGACGTGATTATCAATAACGTGACTGTACGTAATCCATGGTACTCTCAGAATGGTGATGGTCTCGATGTTGACTCATGTGAGAATGTTCTTGTGATCAATTCAAGCTTTGACGTGGGTGACGACGCCATCTGTATCAAGTCAGGAAAGGATGAAGATGGCCGCAGAAGAGCAAGACCTTGCCGCAATCTTATCGTGGACAACTGTATCGTATTCCATGGACATGGCGGATTCGTAGTCGGAAGTGAGATGTCTGGCGGAGTTCAGAATATTAAGGTGACCAACTGCCGCTTCCTCGGTACAGACGTCGGTCTCCGTTTCAAGAGCTGCCGTGGACGTGGCGGTGTTGTGGATAATATCTTCATCGAAGACATCGTGATGATGAATATCCCTACGGAGCCGCTTCTCTTCGACCTTCACTATGGTGGCAAGTCTGCCGTCGAGGCTGCTGCTGATGGCGCATCTCCGTTTGACGTGGAATATGTCCCTGCTGACGAGACTACTCCGCAGTTCAAGGATATCTATATCAGGAACGTAGTCTGCTCAGGTGCAGCAAGAGCAATGTATTTCAATGGAATACCGGAAAAGAATATCGAGAACATCGTTGTCGAGAACTGCGAGATCGTTTCCGACAAGGGAGCGGACCTTCGCTATTCTACAGGCGTTGTCCTTAAGAACGTGAAGATCAACCAGGCGGAAGGAGCCGGCTACAGCGTGGCAAACTGCTGCGACGTAGTGATTGACAACTGTTCTGACGCTTCAGGAAATGAACTTCCTGATGTATTCCAGCACAATTCATCTAACCTGTCTGTGAAGTAATGAAAAGATTTGCGATATGGGCACTGGCACTCTTGCTTGGAGTGTCTGCTGCCGCTCAGGAGAAGATCGTCCTTCGCCTGATGGGTGATTCGACCATGGCTGACAAGGATCTTTCGTATGAAAATCCTGAACGTGGTTGGGGACAGCGTCTGAAATCTCATGTGGATGGAGGTGTGGTTGTCGCCAACTATGCCCAGAACGGCCGCAGTACCAAGAGCGTGCAGACCCTCGGCATATGGGACAGGGTCAAGGCTGATCTGAAGGCCGGAGAGTATCTCTTCATCCAGTTCGGTCATAATGATGCGAAGGAGTCGGATACAACCCGTTATGCCGCTGCATTCGGCGCTTATCAGGAGAATATCCGTCTGTTCGTTGACTACGCGTTGAGCGTCGGTGCCAAGCCGGTGCTTTTCACTCCGGTTTCACGCAGATGGTTTGACAGCGACGGCAATCTGAAGAGAGACTGCCATGGAGATTATCCTGCTGCCGTGACCCAAGTTGCAGCCGAGTACGGACTTCCGATCATTGATGCCAATACAATCACTCAGGAATGGTTGATTTCATTGGGCGATGAAGCTACAAGAAAGTATTATATGTGGCTGCCGGAAGGTACTAATCCTAAGCATCCTAAGGGACTTCAGGACAATACACATACTAATGTTGCCGGAGCAAGACAGATCGTGAACCTTCTTCTTCCTGAGATCGTGAAGGTTATTCCTGAGCTTGAGTCTCATATCGTGAATTATGATTTTGTCGTGGCAAAGGACGGAAGCGGTGATTTCTTCACTGTGCAGGAAGCTATCAATGCCGCCCCTGACTATTGCAAGCAGGATGAGACTACTATATATATAAAGGATGGAGTCTATAACGAGAAGGTGACTATCCCTACAAACAAGCAGAGGATTCACCTTATCGGTCAGTCAGCTGAGAAGACCGTGATAACATGGGGCGACTATGCAAAGAAACTCGGATCTACAGGTTACGAGATGGGAACTTCAGCAACATCCACAGTATTCCTTTACGGATCTGATTTCCTCGCAGAAAACCTTACATTCCAGAATACCGCAGGAGAAGGCAAGGAAATAGGCCAGGCCTGCGCTATTACAGTGG
>JAEIGA010010271.1_pt1 | contig 14188 bp, 17 predicted proteins | sample 9270691 | NCBI WGS metagenome assembly JAEIGA01 (sample SAMN17057246, study PRJNA624740) | gut metagenome | biome: biome; isolation source: fecal sample | host: Bos grunniens | place: China: Xizang | collected 2019 | reverse complement strand
TTTCATAATTTTAATCTCCTTTATATTTATATTTTAACTTACTAAAAAATTAATAAGTTAATTTGACCCCCTAACAAAATAAGTTACGAACTTTGCAAGATGTTTACAGCGTAGCGTGTCTTGCAAAGTGTAAGTGACTTATTTTATAGGGGGTTATTGTTTAAATAAAAATCTATTTTACTTCAACGTATGGCTTAACCTCTGGGTGTTCTTCGATATCGTCGAACTCATTTATATATTTAAGTTCTCCTTCTTCGAATACATATATTGTGCCATTATCGTCTAGTAAATAATTATCATTGAACTCGTTATAATATAATGTCTTTTCTTTCTCGTTTATAACTTCATTCATAAGATTGTTCTTTCTTTGAACGTCATAACTTTTAGCTGTAAGAATTGTAGCAGCTAATACTACATATATAATTAACTTTTTCATTTGCTTATATTCCTTTCTAAAATAAAATAAAGAGGTAGAATTTATCTACCTCTTGACTTATGCTATAGCTAAGTAGTATGATTTTAATGTATTAAGTATAGGACATTTATCAGTTAGCATTGTTTCGAATGCGTCTTTAGTGATAAATGTATTTCTTAATACTTTATCTGTTAAGACTATCTTGTCAACATCTGAATTTAGAAGTATTTCTATGTTGTCTTGATAGTCTTTTAATTGTCTTGAAGAATAACTATTTAAGTTTTTCTCATATGTATTTTCTTCAAGTAGGTATATCTTTCTTATACCTTTTTGTTTATCGTCTTGAAGAATAAACTCATATTGTTTATAGTTTTTCTTCAAGAAGTTTACTGTATTTATATACTTATTATTATCGTTATAGTTTATAACGTAAGCTAAAGTATATATCATTTTATTCTCGAAGTCTTCAACTTGTAGTTCGTTACAAACTTTAGATTTTGTACCTTTGTAACGTTTCTCATATTCTTCTTGAATAGCTTCTTTAGTTTCGAAATACTCGTCTAAGTATTTCTTGCTATTCTTTTTCTTTAGTAGTTTATCTATTCTGTCTAGCTCTTCACGTGTTGCTTTCTTTACTACTAATTTGTTAGCTGTTTTAATACTAGGAATATAATGTATTTCCTCGTATTCTTCTAACTTAACTTCATCTAAGTCGAACTCCAATGCTTCACATATTTCTTTTGATACGATATTATCTAAATCTTTAAACATATCTGTATCTCCTTTCTGATTTGGTTACGCTGTTTACTCAGCAAATATTAAATTAAAATAATAAATAATTATTATTTGCTTTCTATATACAACATAATCTTTTTGAATGCCTATGAAGGGGACACAAAAAGTTGAAAAGCGTAACAGCAGTGACCCGTGAGCTATAAAGCTTTTAAACTTTTTAGGGGGAGTGTCGTAGGCAGAAGAAAAGTTATGTTGTTAATACTGAGAAAAAAAGTTGAATAATTTTCAACATTTTTCGTTTTTTTCGGTTTATTTGTGTTATAATTAATTTAGAACAATATGATATAATATTGCGTGTTTTACAGGATAATAGAAAAAAGTAAAACATAACAGATAGACTAAACAACAATCGAATAAAACTTAACAAACACGCAACGTATAAACAATACAATTATGATAATAGTTATGGCAGCGAATTTTAAGAAAATTCTCTGCTTTTTTAAGTCTAAAATGAGGTGATTTCAGTGAAAACTTATAGTGAATTGACACTAAAGCAACAAAAATTCATTGACTATTATATTCAAACTGGAAACGGAACAAAAGCAGCAATAGAAGCTGGTTATAGTCCGAAGACTGCTTATAGCATAGCTTCGGATAATCTGAAGAACCTTGAGCCGCACATCAAAGAACGTATGAAAAGCCTATCAAATGAGCGAATAGCGAGTGCTGAGGAAGTTCTTGAGAGACTCACACGTATAGCACGAGGAGAAGAGAAAGACGCATTCGGACTAGACACGAATAACCAAGACAAGATAAAAGCTCTCGAGTTATTAGGAAAGAACTACCAGCTCTATACAGACAGAGTAAAGCAAGACAACAATCTAGATATCAACGTTACGCTAGATAAGTAGAGTAGGTGTACGTAGAGCGTATGCGTGCAGCGTAACGCATACAGGCGGAGTACGCCGTACCACTCTATAGTACATACTGGAATATCCATTACAAGCTCTACACACTAGAACTCTCTCCACGCTCTTGGGTGTGGTACATAGGTCTGTCTGTAGAGTAAGGGTACTTCTGTCTGGCTCTGTATATACTGTATGTACTCCCCCCAACACGCCCCGTCAGAAAAACATATATAATATCTATCCTTTAATATAAATATTACTATAATTAACGAGCGAAAGGAGACATATGTATAATTTCAAGAAGAATATAGAGTTGTTAGTCAAAGCGTTAGAGACGAAAGGCAAGTACTATCATATAACCAGTAAGAGATATCGAATACGTACCACAGATGGTTCTATAAGATATGGTCGCAGGTTTCAATACATCGACATAGACGACAAGGACAACCGTATTGAAACAAGTAATAATAGAGAAGTATTAGAATTTTTGTTGTTTGAATGGAATAAGTATAAAGACAAGTAAAAAGGGGGAACCCACTAATTAAATATTTTTTAAAAATGAATTAACGAGCAATACTCATTTTTCATATTAACCTATAACGAGCAAGAAATTCCTTAAAGTAGGAGTCTCTTGCTCAAAATTTATTTAAAAGAATAGACTTTGAGCAGGAGAGGAATATGAACGTAAATATTGACAAGAAAGTCTTCAACAAAGCGTATCTACCGTACTTAGACTGTGATGATAGATACTTAGTATTCTATGGAGGAGGCTCTAGTGGTAAGTCATATTTTATAGTACAGCGATGGATATATATGTTAATGAAGAGGAAGATGAACTTGCTAGTAGTACGTCAAACTGGAGACACTAACCGTAACTCAACGTTTGCGTTATTTATGCAAGTAATATCTAACTGGAAAGTAGACAGCTTATTTAACATATCTGAGAGCAACTTACGAATAAGATGTGTAAATGGGAACGAAGTAATCTTTAAGGGCTTAGACGACGTTGAGAAAGTAAAATCTACTACATTTAAGTCGGGAGAGCTAACACACATATGGGTAGAAGAGGCAACTGAATGTCAAGAAGCAGACATCAATCAGCTTAAAGTACGTCTTCGTGGTGGCAAGTCTAAAAAGCAAATGGTGTTATCATTTAACCCTATAAACATGACACACTGGATAAAGAGGCACTTTGTAGATGGCGAAGTAGTAAAAGCGACAGTATGTTTTACTACTTATAAAGATAATGACTTCTTAACAGAAGAAGATAGACAGACACTAGAGGCATTTAAAGACATTGACCCATATTACTACGACGTATATTGTTTAGGAAAATGGGGCGTAATTGGTTCGTCTTATTTTAATTCTGAAAGAGTTAACAGAAGATTAGACGAGATAGAAGCACCGTATTCTAGGGGCTATTTTGATTATGAATATGACGAACGTTTCCAAAGAATAAATAAGTTCAAATGGCGTGATGATTATAAGGGCTTTATAAAGATATATGAAGAGCCTAAAGAAAGGACGCCATATGTAATTGGCTGTGATACAGCTGGAGAAGGCAGTGATTATTTTACAGCTCATGTAATAGATAACATTACAGGAAGACAAGTTGCAGTCTTAAGAAGACAATTTGACGAAGTAGAGTATACTCGTCAGATATATTGTTTAGGCTTGTACTATAATGAAGCTCTAGTTGGAATAGAAGCAAACTTCTCAACATATCCAATAAAAGAGTTAGATAGACTTCGGCTATGAAAAACAATATGTAAGAGAAACTGAAGATACGTATACTCATAAGAAGAAGAAGTCTTTAGGATATAAGACAACTCGTGTAACGAGGCCACTTATACTTGGAGCACTTCAAAAGATAGTCTTAGAGAACACGTATTTAATAAATGACAAAGAGACCTTAGAGGAAATGTTAACATTTGTGCGAAATGAACGAGGCAGAGCAGAGGCAGAAGAGGGAGCACACGATGACTTAGTAATGGGGCTTGCAATAGGCTACTACATACGAAGTCAACAAGCAAGAAAACCTTTCTCAAAGCCAAAGCCTAAATATGTTTTAGCAGACTACTCTCCATTTGGCATAACCCCTGAGAAGAGTGGTTTTGATGATTTAAAAAACACAGTAGACTATTCGACAGAACTTATAATAGTCTAGAAAGGAGAATATATGAAGAAAGCGACATATAGAGCTATCCATAACGAAGAGCCTAAAAAAGAAGACGTAATGGAAAAGCTTGAAAAAGAAGTTATTGAAGAGATAGTAGAAGAACCTAAAAAAGAAGGTAAGAAAAAGAATGGTAGAAAATTTACTATATAGTATTATCCCTGTAATTAGTTTAATTGCAGGGTTTTATTTTGGTTATAAGATAAGAGGGCGGTAGCAAAGAAGATAAGCTTCCAGATGTAAAGTCGCCTTCTCGAATAATCAAAGAACATAAGCAAAAGAAAGAAGAAGAGAAAGAACTCGAAGAAGTTAAACAATGGATGGAAGAAATAGATAATTATAATGGAGAGTTTGGTAAGTAATGGAAGAGAAAATTGAAACTACGGAAACTTGGAACTTATATGAGACTGGCAAAAACTTCAATCGTAAAATCAATATGTACCAAGAAGGGAAAGAGAACTACGACTACTATCATGGCAGACAATGGGAGGGCATTAATAAGCCTAAGTCACAAGCAGAGCCAATAACATTAAACATTGTAAAGCCAATAGTAAAGTATAAGCTCGGAATAATTAATCAGAACTCATTTGAGATAGTATTTAGCCCTAACACATACTCTTCTAAAGAGGAGTTAGAACGTGTTAAGGCAGTTACAAGAGGCCTATCTCAGTTTATCAATAGTACTTGGGAGAGGTCACAAAGTGGTAAGACTGTTAGAGCCATAGTAAAGAATGCTTGTATTAACTCAGAAGGAATAATGTACTTCTATAATGAAGACGAAGAGATACTATCTGAAGAGATAGACAAGAACAATATCTATTATGGCAATGAGAACGACTCAAATATCCAAGAGCAACCTTATATATTAGTTACATATCGTAAGCCAGTAAAAGAGATAATTCAGCGTGCTAAGGACTACAGAGACGAGGGCATGAATAATTTGTCAGATGAAGACATCAAGTCTATTGTATCTGACTTAGACTATGAAGAGCAGCAAGGAAAAGACTTTATGCAGCAAGAAGTATCTCCTATGTGCTTGGTAATAAAAAGATTTGAACGTATGGAAGATGGCAAGATATGGGTATCTGAGTCTACTAAGACTTGCGATATTATAAAGCCTCAAAGTACAGAATGTGAGTTATACCCATTTGCACACTTTGTATGGGAAGAAGAAAAGGGATATGCAAGAGGCGTAAGTGAAATAAGAGGCTTAATAGATAACCAACGTGAGATAAATAAGACTGCAACACGTAGAGCGATAGCAGTAAAACTAGGAGCATATCCAAAGCTGGTTGTTGCAACAGACTTTGTAAAGAATACTGACGCATTATCACAAGTAGGCTCTACAATTGAAGTAAATGGAATGAAAGCTGATGACGTACATACTATAGCAACATACTTAAACCCAGCTCAAATAAGTCCAGACGCTTATAATTTACAGTCAGACTTAATAAATAATACAAGAACACTAGCAGGTGCAGGTGATACTGCAACTGGTCAAATTGACCCAGAACGTAGCTCTGGTAAGGCAATCTTAGCTATACAACAAGCTTCACAACAACCTTTAAATGAGCAACTAGAGAACTACAAATACTTCTTAGAAGATTGTGCAAAGATAATGTTTGAGCTAATAAAGGTATACTTCTTAAATGGCTTGCATTTGTATACAACTGAAGACGTGTATAACGAGCTTGGAAATGTAGAGACATATGAAAGGCCATTTACATTATCTAAGAAAGAGCTAGAAAAGATAAATGTAAACTTAAAAATAGATATAACTCCAACGTCAGCATATGATAGATATGCACAAGAATTATCATTAGAGAACTTACTACTAAAAGGTATGATAACCTTAGAGGAATATACAGACGCTCTACCAGAGGGCTCTGCAATGCCAAAACCAACGTTAGAGATGATAATACAAAGACGTAAAGAAGCTCGTCAGAAGATAGCAGAGATACAAGAACGTATGAATGCTATGCAGTCTGCAATGGAGCAAATTGTAATGGAGAATGAAGGACATTTGATAGGAGGTTCACCAAATGAAATGCAAGACGTGTCAGAGGGTGGAAATGAGAGTTTCTCAACTTTTGGGGGACAAGCAGAGGCTTAAGATGACTTGTCCAAGATGTGGCAAAGAAGAAATAGTACCATTATCAGAAATAGAAGGTGAAGAAAATGAGGTTTTCGATAATAATACCGAACTACAATAGTGAGAAGTTTATAACTAAGCTATTGGACTCAATTAAAAATCAAACATTTAAAGACTACGAAGTAATCATTATAGACGACTTAAGTACAGATAACTCTTATTATGTAATAGAAGACTATATAGAAAAGAATAACTTGCAGCACTGGTATATATATCGTAATGTGGAAAAATCTTATAACGGTGGCACAAGAAACAATGGTGAGAGAATTGCAATTGGCGAATATGTACTATTCGCTGATTGTGATGACTGGTTTTATGATAATGAGTCTTTAGAGTGCTTAAGTAAAGTAATAGATAAAAACCCTGATATAGATATGGTGAGACTAAGCTATGCTCCATGTATTAATGGAGAATATGGCTCACTTGGAATAATAAAACTACACGAAAAAACATTTGAAGAGCTAGTAAGCACTGTATTTGTAGCAGTATGGCTTAAATGCATAAGAAGAGACTTGTTTGTACCATTCCCAGAGAATACTCTATGTGAGGATGTAGTGCAGCATATAGCTCAAATAGATAATATAGATAATTTTACTTATTGTGAAAAACCAATTATGGTATGGAATAGAGATAATCCTGAAGCAATATCTGCAGATAATAGAGTATATACTAGAGACTCTAAACGTTTCTCTAGCATATATAGACAACTCGCAGACTTATTAGACTTAAGATGTAAGCACGACTACTGCGAAGCAGAGAGGCAGAGAAGAATAGGTTGGTACTTAGATAAAATACATAAGTCTGAAGAGGGCACAATAGTAAGGACGGCTTAATATGTATAAGAATTTATTTTATTTGTTTAATTTCAGCATAATTGGTGGCACTGAGACATTCTTATATTATTTATGCAAGAAATATAGAGCTAAGGACATTGTAGTATATTACAAGACTGGTGACCCATATCAAATACAGAGGCTAAAGAAACACGTTAAAGTCATACAGTGGAAAGGTGAAAGAGTAGAGTGTGAACGTGCATTTATAAGCTATAGAGACGACATCATAGACTATGTAGACGCTAAAGAATATATTGGAATAATGCACGCAGACTTTTTGACACTAGGCTTCCCTCTTCATCCACATCCAAAAATTAACAAGTGGATAGGCGTAAGTCAGATTATATGTGACAACTTTACCAAATTAACTGGTCTTCCTTGTGAGCTTTGTTATAACCCATTAGAAACAGAAGAGCCAACGAAAGTACTAAAGCTAATATCAACGACAAGATTAACTTGGGAAAAAGGCTCTAAAAGAATGTTAAAACTAGCTCAAAGTATAGAACAAGCAGGGATACCGTATATATGGCTTATATTTACAGACTCACCAGAACAAGACTGGATAAAGAGTCCAAATATAATCTATAAGAAGCCTATACAAGATAATAGTTTACTTATGGGGTATGTAAAAGAAAGTGACTACTTAGTGCAGTTATCCAATAGCGAAGCGTATTGTTATGCAGTTGCAGATAGCTTGAAAGTAGGAACGCCAGTAATTGTAACAGATTGCCCAGTATATAAAGAACTAGGCATAGAAAATGGAAAGAATGGTTATATAGTAGACTTTGAACTAAATAACTTAGATGTAAATAAAATATATAAAGAGATACCTTCAAAATTCAAGTTTATACCTCCTTCAGATAGGTGGGCTGAGCTTCTATCAGAAGGCGAAAGCCAATATTTGAAAGATGTGGAAACTATGGTCAAAGTAGTTGCGATAATAGACTATTTTGATATTGTACTTCAAAGAACAAAGTATAGAAGCGACCCACCTTATGAAATGAATAAGGCAAGAGCTGAAGAACTTGAAGGTAAATTTATAAAGATAATTGAGAGCTAAAAATAGCTCTTTTTATATGTTCGTGAGAACTAAAATCGAATTAATAGTCGGAAGACTTTAAATTGGGAGAAACAATATGGAAGAAGAAGAGAAAGTTGTAGATACCGAGTCTACAGATACATCTGCTGAGAATGTAGCCGAAGAAAAGACTTACACACAAGCAGATATCGACAATATGAAAGCAAAATGGGAAGGTGGCTTCCAAAAGAAGTTAGACAAAGCAATTGCTAGAAAAATGAAAGACTACGAAGACGAGAACTTCAAGAAAGACCTTTTAATAGACACATTAAAAGAGCAAACACAGAAAGCCACAATTGACGAATTGCTTGATATGTCAGAAGAACAATATGGAGTAAAACTCCAAAGAACTAGAACTAATAAGAAAGACGAAAAGGTTCTAGGAAAAAATGACGCTAAGGAAATCTTAGATGTACAAGACGATGAGTTTACTGAAAACGAACTCAACCGTTTAGCGAGTCGTACGAGAACGGAACGTGAGGAAGAAACCTATTCAGAGCTTAAGTCTAATGTCGAGTCTAAGAAATCTGCAGCAAAAAGAAAAAAAGAAATTGAAGAAAACGGACTAGATGAAGGAATAATTAACTCAGATGATTTTAAAGCTTTTGAAAAGAAGTTTTCTAAAGAGTCTAGTATAACTGATGTTTATAGCATTTACTCTAAATTAAATGGTCTTGAGAAGGCTAAGCCTTTCAGTGCAGGAAGCTTGAAGGATGTTAAAAAGAAGCAAACTGACGAATTTTTCACCATAGATGAGTTTAATGCATTAACCAGTAAAGACTTAGACGACCCAAAAATCTATGAGAAAGCGATGAAGTCAATGAACCATTTCTACAAAAGCTAGTCCTAGAATAGGAGATTAGAAATGGCAGAAGCATTAAAAATATTCAAACCTGAACTTTGGTCTAAGACTATCTTAAAAGAATTAGACGTTATAACAGGTATGAGAAAGCATTCAGATTATTCATTTAATTCTGAAATCAAATATGGAACAAAATTACATATTACAAAATTAGGAGATACACAAGTTAGAGCTTATACTCAAGGTGTTGATATCACATTTGATGATGTTGACGGAACTGAGAAAGTTCTTGTTATTGACCAACAAAGATACTTTGGCAAATATTATGACGATATAGACAAAGTGCAGTCTATACCTAACGCAGTGCAAGAAGATATGCGTGAGACAGCTAAAGCATTAGCTTTAGACGCTGACGAATATGTATCTGCAGTATTATATGCAAATGTTGTAGCTGGAAATATTGAGAAATCATCAAGTGCTATAACTCCAAACGAGAAGAACGTTATGACTGCAATTGAAGATGGTTTAGTATATCTATATGGAAATAACGTAACTACTTCTACAGAGATATGGGGCGAAGTTTCTCCAAAGATGTATTCTCAACTAAGAATACACTTAACAGAACTTGCAACATCTAACTTAGACTTAATGAAGAGAGGAATAATTGGTAAATACGGACAAGTTAATATCTGCATTGAGAACAGATTACCAGTTAAATCTAACGTAAGATACAACTTCTTAAGAACTGGAAAAGCATTAGCATATGCTGAGCAAATCGACAAGGTTGCAACTACAGACAAAGAAAAAGGCTTTGGAACATTCTTCAAAGGCTTAATGGTTTATGGTGCATTACTTGTAAGAGAAAAAGAAGCATACGCTATTCAAGAGACAGTTTCAGGAATAGACGACTCAGCTTGGCTTGGAAGAGTAACATCTGTACCTTCAGCTTAATATATAGGGGCTTAGTGCCCCTATTTTTTTTATCGAAATATGGTGTAACGGAAGCATATGTGTTTTGGGGACATAGGGCGTTGGTTCAATTCCAGCTATTTCGACCATTTAAGGAGGTATAAAAAAATGGAAATTGATAAGAACAAGAAACAAAAAAATCTAGAGAGAGTATTTATTGCACCGAATTTAAGACCTTTTCTATGCTTGACAATCGAAGAAGACACAGATGTAGAAGATGAATTTGAGATTGAAAGTGATGATGGACTTCAAAGAAAGAGAGTGCAACAAACTATTCACGGACGAGTATTTACAACTGAGATAGTACACGAGCAAACAATTGACGAGTTCGACTCTATGCGTGAGGAAAGCAAAATAACATACGTTCTAGATTTAGGAACAAGACTTATCTGGAATGAAGGCGACGGTTACATTGTAACTAAAGAAGGCTTCAAGACAATTGACGAAATACGAGAGGACTTAAATTTTATAGAAGGAGTTAAATAATGACATACGGAGAAAATAAGAAACTTTTTATGGCTTTATGTGATGAGTACAACCCTAACAATAATTACTTCACAGATGACGAAGATATCCAAATTAAGTGTGCTTCTCTATATGCAGCACCTTATGAAGAGCTATCTAACTACAGGACAGAACCTAGACTAAAAGAAATACAAATAAGTAAATACACAACTGAGCCTGGCTATGAAAGAGTTAAAATGCCAGATTGTAAGAAAGTATTGTCCGTATCAGTAATGGACGAGTATAACAACCTAGTAAGTGGCGGAGACTACAGAATACTTGGTGATTATCTATATTTAAACAATAGCGATAATTATAGATATGTAGTTGAGTATACGCCATACTTGCAAATGATTACTGAAGAGACACCAGACGATTTTAAGCTAGAAATACCACAAAACTTACAGACTGCACTTCCTTATTTAGTTGCTGCTGACTTATTTAAAACTGACCCAGGTCAAGATTGGACTGCATTTGAACGTGTACTTAATAGAATATTACAGTCAATAAACTATAACAAGAAACAAGCAAGTGCAAGTATAAAGGAAGGAGTGTTTGACTAATGGCAAGTATTGGAGACTCTATGACAAGAGTGTACTCTGATTTCAGAGGCATAGATTTATTAAACCCTGCTCCACTTGTAGATAAGTCACGTTCACCAGACTGTTTAAATGTTTGGAAGTCTTACGATACTACTGAGTCTAACATTATAGAGTCAAGACCCGGATATGAATTAATTAAGGAGTTTACTGCTCAGAACGACGAAGACAATAAAATAAACGGGATATATTTATTTGCTAGTTCATATCTTTTAGTGCATAGTGGGACTCGTTTATATAAAAGCTCATTAGACGGTCAAACTGTAACAACGCTTAGTTCTACGCTTAATAACGCAGAGTCTCAAATGTATATGTTTGGCGATGACTTGTATATTAATGACGGAGTAAATTATTTAAAATATAACGGAACTACTCTAGTAGACGTTGCAAGTGTGGCGTACGTGCCTACAACTACAATCAGAAGAGCACCTTCTGGTGGCGGAACAACTTATGAAGATGTTAACTTACTTACTCCTCAAAGAATAAATGCTTTTGCTGGAGACGGGACATCAACTGACTATTATCTAGACGCTGTAAGTATCGACTCTGTAGACGAAGTTAAAGTAAATGACGTAGTCTTAACAAGTGGGTATTCAGTAAATTTAGCAACTGGTTGTGTATCGTTTGATACTGCTCCATCTGCAATATCAGTAATGGATAGTGATAACGTATTCATAAAGTTTTCAAAAACAGTATCGGGATATGCAAACAGAATAAAGAAATGCACAATAGCAACAGTATTTGATAACAGAATATTCTTCAGTGGAAACCCAGATTTCCCTAACGGAGTATTTCATTCAAGTCTTAATAACCCTGCATACTGCAGCGACTTAGATTACTACGAATGTGGCAACAACGACAATGAAGTAAAGGCATTAGTTGTTGGCAATGACTTGCTATGGGTATTTAAAAGAGATGACCAAAACAAAGACACAATCTTTTATTTAAGACCAACACTAGATGTATCTTATGGAAGAGTTTATCCAGTATCACAGGGTAACGTATCTATTGGTTGCTATTCAAAAGGCATGAACTTTAAAGATAATATAGTGTTCTTTTCAAGACAAGGCTTAGAGATGATGAGTGGCTCTATACAATATGAGCAAAGTGTAACACACGCCTCTTCAATGGTTGACTCTAAAATGATAAATGAGTCTAACTATAAGTTTTTAAGAATATGTGAGTATAAAGGCTTTATGCTGGTTGCAATAGATAATCACATATATTTAGCAGACTCAAGGAATGTGTTTAAAGGTGTAACTGGTGGCAAAGAGTTTGAGTGGTATTACTGGGAATTACCAGTGGATATAACTTGCTTTAGAGAAGTTTTAGGAACACTATACTTTGGAACACAAGACGGAAAGATATGTGTTGTTGGTGGAACAAATGATGATGGACAGACGATTGAAGCATATTGGACAACACCTAGAGACTTCTTTGGACACCCAAATCATTATAAGAAGACTAATAAAAGAGGCTCTATATTAAGAGCTAAGAACATACAAAATGGACGTGTAAAGATAGCAGTAAAGACAAATAAAGAGACAGAATGGACGTTAGTTAAAGAGGCTTCGACAAATGGTTTTAGTTTTAAGACTATACCAGACGGAGGCTCTTTTAGTTTTGAAAACTTTACATTCGTATCAGGCGACTTTGCTTATATCGTGTTCAGATTAAAGAAGAAAAAGTTCATAGACTTACAACTTAAGTTCTATATAGACGATGAGACAGAAGTTATAGAACACGAAGGCGAAGACGACGAGATAGTACATAAAAACTTAAATAAACCATTTGGCATAGCACTAATAGAAATAGAGAATTTCTTAGGTGGATATGCAAAGAGATAGGAGGAAATAATGAGACAGTTAGAAACAAACTTAAACTTCATAAGTTCATTACCAGATGACCCAACTGTAACAACTGCTGCATTAAAGCAAGAATTTGATAAGGCTGGAAACGTAATAAAAGGCTATATAAACGATACTTTATTAGATGACATTGTAGACGCTGACGATAGCACTGCAGCTTCTGTTTTATCACAAGTAGATGGAATATTAGACGAATTTAAAGACGACATCGAAGACGATATGAACGACTTTAAGACTGAAGTAAATGGTGCAATATCAGATATGCAAGGCACAATAAGTAGTATGTCCGGAACAGTAGGTTCAAAGACATCATATGGTGATTTCAAAATAACAACTGGTTATAGAAGCGATAACTTACCAGGGACAACTGCTTCTGCAGATTATACATTAACTTGTACGATAAATAATAGCGGATATTTCCCAATTGCAATAGCAGGGTTTCATTACGTTAAAGGCAACTTTGATAGCGAACTATTAAGATATGAGCTAACAACTCAAGTAAGTGGTAGAGCAGTTGTAACTTATAAATTAAGATTGAATAATACAATGCAGACAACATCAAACACAGTATACTTCAACATATTGTGGGTAAAAGTAAGATAGAAAGGAGTAAGCAATGGCAGATAATACAAATGGTATAGGAACTCAAACAGCAATAGACGAACTACAAACTCAGCAAAACGACTACCTTCAAAAACAACAAGAATTAAACGATAAGATAGTTGATACTGGTCTTCAAAAAACGCAAGCACAAATTGACTTTGAAAAGACACAATACGAAAAAGACGCTCAGAAAAATGCAAATACTTTGTATACCAACTATCAAAAAGAGCAAAATGCATATGGAGTAAATGCAGAAGCAATTGCTTCACAAGGTTTAGCAAACTCTGGATATGCTGAGTCAAGTAGAGTAAGTCTATATAATAACTACCAAAGTAATGTAACTAGTTTAATGAATGAGCTAAATAGAGAGAAATCTGCATTAGACTTGCAAATGAACCAAGCATATTTAGACGCAGACATACAAAAGGCTCAAAATATGGCAAATATATATCAGCAAAAAATGCAAATGGCAATGAACACATATCAGTTAAGATACACACTATACAGAGACCAAGTAGCTGATGAACAATGGCAAAAAGAATATGA
>JAEIGA010010270.1_pt1 | contig 14189 bp, 11 predicted proteins | sample 9270691 | NCBI WGS metagenome assembly JAEIGA01 (sample SAMN17057246, study PRJNA624740) | gut metagenome | biome: biome; isolation source: fecal sample | host: Bos grunniens | place: China: Xizang | collected 2019 | reverse complement strand
TAAAATCTACATTGACGGCAAGACCTTCTTCTTGGATGACCCGCAGTTGGCAACCAAGAACTTGCCCGCAAAGATTATTGAGAAAGTGCGGGTAGTGGAGAAGAAATCCGAGCAAGCAGAATTTACTGGCATTGATGACGGTGAATCCGAAACGGTCCTTGACTTGAGCGTGAAGAAAGGGATGATGCAGGGCTGGTTTGGTAACTTGTCAGCCGGAGGTGGATACGACTTGAATGTCGGAGACAAAGATCCCCGTTTCCAAGGCGGTGGTTTGGTGGCCCGTTTTACAGACAATTCCCAAATCAGCATCATCGCCAACGGTAACAACACCAACAACCGTGGTTTCCGGGATATCGGAGGTGAAATGATGCGCTCCATGCGTGCCAGCGGTCCGGGGGGATTCGGTGGTGGAGGGATGATGAACTTCAACAATGGCGGCATCACCACTTCTTGGATGGGCGGTTTGAATGCAACCGGTTATTTCTTGGAAGACAAGGCTATGGAGGTGGCTGGAAACTATCTGTACAACGGAACCGAGCGTGATGTGGAACAAAAAAGTACCAAGACGACCTTCCAACCCGATGGTTCGAACATGATCAGCGTCAACGAAGGACAAAGTTATACCTTGAACGAAGGTCACCGTGCTGGGGGCGAGATTGATTGGAAAATCAACGACAATGCGTCGATCCTCTTCCGTCCGCAAGGCAACTTGAGTTACGGTTCGTTCCAAGAATCTTCTACCTTTGATTCCCGCAACGATGTACGGGGTCGTTTGAACGACGGTACGAGTGTCAGCAAAGGTGACAATTTTAACTATTCAACCAGTGGTCGTTTGTTGTACCGCCAACGTCTGGGTAAGACCGGTCGGACTTTGTCGTTGAATACAAATTACTCGTTGAGCGGTAGTGAATTGGACGGTTTGAACCAATCTACAACCAACTACTACACAGACGATGTCTTGACCTCTACCGAGCGGATTGATCAACAATACCGTCAACAGGAAGATGCCTATAGCATTGCTGCGCGGTTGGCTTATACCGAACCTTTGGGAGGCAATTTCTTCTTGGAAGCATCGTACCGCTACAATTACAGTGTGAACAACTCTAAGAAAACCAGTTACAACAAGGATGCTGACGGTAAATATTCGCAGTTGGATACTGATTATTCAACCCAGTTCCGCAACGAGTTCGTGAACCAACGCATGCAGTTGAACTTGATGAAACAAGAAGAGAAGTACACGGCTCAAATTGGGGTGAACCTCCAACCGGCTACAACCACCAGCCGTGAGACCTTCTTCGATGGCAAACCGGATAGCGTAACCGTTTACAAGGTCTTGAATTTTGCTCCGTCGGCCCGTTTCGATTACAATTTCGCAGACAACACTTTCTTGCGTTTGCGTTACAACGGTCGCACCAGCCAACCGTCCATCACCCAATTGCAACCGGTTCGTGATAACTCCAACCCGTTGTCCATTGTTTTGGGTAACCCGAATTTGTTGCCGGAATTTTCGCACAATTTACGCGCAGACTTCCGTCACACCAACCTCAAGTCTTATGCATCTTTCAATGCCAACATCAACTTGAGTTATACCATGGATGATATCGTCAATGCCAACTGGTACGACGAAAACGGTGTGCAATACAGCGCTCCGGTGAACTCGGATACTCCTTCGTTGTCGGGACGTGCATTTGTTATGTTCAATGCGCCCATCGCAAAGTCCAACTTCTCCATCATGTCCTTCACCAACGCATCGTTGACTCGCAGCATCAGTTACTCGGGTATGGGCAGTGCGGACAAAGTAGAAGATATCTTCCACCTTTTGCAAGCGGGTAAGACGACCAACATGAACTTGCGGGAACGTTTGCAATTGATTTATCGCAACGACTTCCTGGAAACCCGTCTCGGTGGTTCTGTGGGTTTTGAAAATGCATGGTACACCATCAAAGAACAAGAACGTCCTTCAACTTGGTCCAATTCTGTGGATGCCGATGTGAACATTACCTTGCCGATGGGTTGGGAAATTGGAACGGACTTCCGTTATAATTTCTACTACGGTTACGAAGCTGGTTACGGTGATCCGCAAGCCATCTGGAATGCAGAGATTTCCAAACTCCTCTTCAATGACAAAGGTACTTTGGCAATCCGGATGTACGATATCTTGAACCAATCCAAAGGTTTGCGTCGTACCATGACCGACAACTATGTACAAGACGTGCAAAACAATACCTTGGGTCAGTACTTCATGATTTCATTCACCTACCGTTTCGGTACCTTCAACAGCAACAACGGTGGTCATCGAGGAATGGGTCCTGGCAGAGGCCCTATGGGTCCCGGCGGCCCGATGAGAAGACTCTAAAGCGTTCGATAACGCGCGTCATATCTTCAGGCAGTTCACTCTCGACAAAGACATAGTCTCCGGTTCGGGGGTGAACAAAGCCTAAGTTTTTGGCGTGTAGGGCTTGGCGGGGCAAGATTTCGAAACAGTTGTCGATGAATTTCTTGTACTTCGCGTAGAGCGTCCCTTTGAGGATGCGGTCGCCTCCATAACGGCTATCGTTGAACAGGGGGTGTCCCAAATAATTCATGTGAACCCGAATCTGATGGGTTCGACCGGTTTCCAATTTACATTCAACCACAGTTACATAGCCCAGACGCTCCAGCACGCGGTAATGCGTGATGGCGTGTTTGCCGGCACTTCCATCCGGGAAGACTTTGAAGTTCTGGCGGTTGTTGGGGTCGCGTGCGATGTGTCCGACAATGGTCCCACTGTCTTCTTTGACGTCACCCCAGACGATGGCGATGTATTTTCGGTCGATGGTGTGGAGGAAGAACTGCTCGGCCAGTTTGAGTTGGGCCTCATCGTTCTTGGCAATCAATAGGATTCCTGAGGTGTCTTTGTCGATGCGGTGCACGAGCATGCCCATGCGTTCGTCGCCTTCTTCCGCCTCTTGGCGTTTGCCCAGGTAGTAGGCCAGTCCGTTGACCAAGGTTCCGGTGTAATTGCCACAGCCGGGGTGAACGACCAGGCCGGCAGGCTTGTTTACCAGGAGCAAGTCATCGTCCTCGTAGCGGATGTCCAAATCCATTTTTTCCGGAAGGATTTCAACGCCACGGCGGCGGTAGGGCATGGAGATGGTGATCAAGTCCAAGGGCTTGACCCGGTAATTGGCCTTGGCCGTTTGGCCGTTGACTTGGACATAGCCAGCATCGATGGCTTGTTGGACACGGTGACGGGAGGTGCCTTCCAAATGGCCCACCAAATATTTGTCAATGCGTAACAAGGCTTGTTTGCGCGGGACTTCAAAACGGTAATGTTCGAAGAAACCGCCTTCTTCCTCTTCTTCCTCGTCGTCGTTGATTGCTGTGTCCGAGGTGGGGAGGAGCTGGTCCGAAAGGTCGGTAGCGGCTTGAACGGCAGTCTCTGTGCTCTTTTCTGCCGGGGTCAATTGGTCTTCAACGTGCATCTTACAAGGTCGGGATTTCGTTCGTTTGCTTGCGGGATTCCTCCTGCTGTTTCAATTTTTCAGGATCCAGGGTCAGTTCGATGCGTACCGGCGTACCCATGACCAGGGGAAGGGTGTCGCAGGGTTGCGGGGTGATGCGGTATACGACGGCGTTGAGCGAGTCGTTGTAGTTCATCACGGTCTCGTCAAAAATGGTTTGTCCCAAGTTGAGGAAGCTGTCCATCAGCAGGTCTTTGGCCGCTTGGAAACGGTAGCCTCTTACGTTGGGAACGTAGGTCATCCGATCTTCGTTGTTCATGCCCAGAATCAGGTCGATGGCTGTTTCGCTTTCGATTTTGGTTTCCGGGGCAATGTCCTGGCCACGCAATTGTTGGGCGAGGACGTTGTTGCTGGCAATGTCGGGTACATAAATCAGTTTGCCTACGGTCAGCCCTTCGGCTTGCAGTTCGGTTCTGGCTTGACGGAGTGAATAGCCGATCAGGTCAGGAACGGTGGACAGGCGGGGCATGACGGAGTTGATGGTCAAGCGGATCATACGGTTTTTCTTGACCGCACTGCCGGGTTCCGGACGTTGGCGGGTGATGTGTCCACGCGGCATCCGTTTGACATAGACAGAGTCGGTCACTTCCAAACGCAGGTGGTGTTCTGCTGCAATCTTTTCGGCTTGTTCTACCGAACAGTTGGTGAGGTCCGGGACGATTTGTTCCCGGTTGTGTCGGGTGATGATGTTCAGGAAGATGGTTACCACCAACAAGAAGAGTATGGCGATGATGGCGGCGGTCAACAAGTTACGGACCACCCAACTTTGGTACCATTTTTCAGGCAACCGCTTGGTATTTTTCTTTGTCATAGACGATTTGTTTCAGTTCAATCCCACAAATATAAGAAATTCTTTGAAATGGGGTGTTTGGATGCCGGGATTGTACAAAAGAAGTCGGGGCCGTTCCTACTGAAAGGACAGCCCCGACTTCATTCTTCATTCAAAGAATCTTAGAACCGATCTTCTGAAGATACGGTCAATTTTTTGCGACCACGACGGCGACGAGCTGCCAAGACGCGACGACCATTGGGGGTTGACATACGTTCACGGAAGCCGTGTTTGTTGCGGCGTTTACGTTGTGAAGGTTGAAAAGTGCGTTTCATATCTATTCTTATTTATTTTTCAATAAGGGAGTGCAAAGGTAGTGCTTTTGTTTGAATTTGCAAATTTAATTCTGAATTATTACGATCTTTTTTTCTTCAAAGAAAGGTTCCGGGAAGAGTCGGGTAATCTCCCTGCATTCAAATTGTTTGCGTTGCAGGCGGCAAGTCTTGATGCAGTCGGAGATTTCGGTTTCCAGGTCTCCTCCTTTTAAGTAGAGGATGGACTTGGACCATCGGCCTTTGACGAAGGGCATGAAGTTCTTCAGTTCGGTAACGGCGCGGGAGACGATGTAGTCATAGGTTTCCGGCAGTTGCTCAGCACGCGACCAGACCGGTGTGACGTTGGTCAGGCCAAGCGCTTGGGAAACTGCTTCTACAACTTTGATTTTCTTGCCAATAGAGTCGCAAAGGGTGAATTGGACATTCGGGAAGAGGATGGCCAGGGGAATGCCCGGGAAACCGCCACCCGTTCCAACATCCAGGACCTTGTCTCCGTCTTGGAACGGGGCTTCAACGGCCAATGCGAGGGCATGCAGCACATGGTGCAAGTAGAAGGAGTCCATGTCCTTGCGGGAAATGACGTTGATCCGGCTGTTCCATTCCTGGTAGAGCGGGCCGAGTTGACGAATCTGAGCTTGTTGTTGTTCCGTCAGGTTCGGGAAATATTGGAAGATTAAATTTGCATCAATCATGGGTTTCAGGGGTGTTTGGGGTATTAACTTGTTGCAGCAGACACTCTCGGGCCCGTCGGATGCGTGTGCGGACGGTGTTGAGCGGCAGTTGCAGTTGGTTGGCAATTTCTTCGTAGGCGAACTCTTTCAGGAACCGCAGTTCGGCGGCTTCCCGGTAGTGTTCGGGCAGGGCGGCGATGGCCATGCGGATGGTCTGGCGGGTCTGGTTCCGGATGTAGGAGTCTTCCGGGCTTTCGCTTTGGCCGTCAATGCCTTCTTCCACATCTTCCAAGCGGACGGGCGTCAGGGGAATGGAGGCATTTTGCTTTCGATAATGGTCGATGGCGGCGTTGCGGGCAATGTTGTATAGCCAAGTGGAGAAGGCATACTTGGGGTCGTAGTGTTCCAAGTTGTGGAAGGCGCGGTGCAGGGATTCCTGGCAGAGGTCTTCGGCATCTTCCAGTACGTGGGTGTACGGCAACAGAAATTGGATCAACAAGGGTTTGTACTTGTTGGCCAAGGCAGCAAAAGCCGTGGTGTCGCCGGAGCGGGCGGCTTTTACCCAGAGTTTGTCGTTTTCCTGTTGCTGCATTGCGGTTATCGGTGTTGTTGGGTTTGTGTGGTGATTAGTGGGCGTCGAGCCAGTTGACGCCGCTGTTGCATTCGACCGTAAGGGGAATGGCCAGGTTCGCCACACGTTCCATTTCTTCTTTTAGGAGTTGTTTTACAGCTTCCACCTCTGTCTTGAGGGCGTCTACGATGAGTTCGTCGTGGACTTGGAGGATGAGTTTGCTTTGCAACCCTTCTTGGCGCAGGCGTTGATCGACGCGGATCATAGCAATTTTGATCAGGTCGGCCGCGGTGCCTTGCAGGGGGGCATTGATGGCGTTGCGTTCCGCCAGTCCTCGCACGACTGCGTTGCGAGACGTGATGGCCGGCAAGTACCGTTTGCGACCATACAAGGTCTCTACAAAACTTTGGCTGCGTGCGGTTTCCTTGGTCTGTTCCATGTAGGCACGGACTTGGGGATAGCTGCGGAAGTATTCGTCAATCAGTTCTTTGGCCTCGGTTCGGGAGAGATTCAGGCGTTGGGCCAGTCCAAAGGCCGAGATGCCGTAAATGATGCCGAAGTTGGCGGTTTTTGCACGGCTGCGTTGCTCTCGGGTAACGGCTTCTTCGGAGATGTGGAAGATACGGGCTGCCGTGGCGGTGTGGATGTCTTTTTCCATCCGGAAGTCTTCGAGCATGCCGGGATCTTGGCTCAAAATGGCCATGAGCCGTAACTCAATTTGGGAGTAGTCGGCGGAAACGAGCAGGTGGTTGTCGTCCGAAGGAATGAAGGCCCGGCGGATTTCACGGCCCAATTCGCTGCGGATGGGAATGTTCTGCAGGTTGGGTTTGACGGAACTCAAGCGTCCCGTAGCGGTCAGGGCCTGGTTGAACGTGGTGTGAATTTTACCGGTGTTCGGGGCGATGAACGACGGGAAGGGATCGATGTACGTATTGATGAGCTTCTTCAATTCCCGGAAACGGAGGATGTCGGAGACAATCGGGTGCTTGTCTTGCAATTCCAACAAGGTCTCTTCGTCGGTGCTGTAACTGCCACTTTTGTTCTTCTTGGCCTTGGGATCCAGTTGTAACTTCTCAAAGAGGACGAGTCCGAGTTGCTTGGGAGAGGCTACATTCAATTGAGGGTCTTCGGCCAGTTCGCGGATGCGGGTCTCTAGTTGGTCGGCTTGTGTTTGCAATTGCTTGCTGTAATCAGCCAGCATCTGGCAGTCAATGCGGAAGCCTTCTTCTTCCATTCCGGCCAATACGGGAATCAAAGGCATCTCGATCTCCCGGTACAGGCGGGTGATTTTTTCGTCTTGCTGGTAGCTGCGCAACAGGGCGTCGTGCAGGGGAAGCAGCAGGACGGCTTGTTGCCATTGGGCTCTGCGCTGCTCGGGGTCGATGGACGGAGTGGCGGGAGCCGGGTCGCCGAAGAAGGCAGAGAACAAATCCGGTTCGGGTTGCGGTTGTGCGGTCCTTGCGGTAGGATCTTCGGGGGCCTCGAGGGCTTTGGGATCCAGCCCCAGGTAGGAGATGGCCAGGGTATCGTACAGGTGGGAACTTTCCGGATTGAGCAGGTAGTGCATGACCTCCAGGTCTGCCAATTCTCCTTGGAGAGGTTGGCCGGTTTGTTCCCGGAAGACCTTCCAAAGGCCTTTCAGGTCATAACCTACTTTGGTAATCTGGTTGTTGGTGAACAACGGGATCAGGGTGTGGGGGTCGTTTGTGCGGTACACGGTGTTTTCGGCCATGACCAGCCATTCGGGGGCTTGGTAGTTCAGGGCCAGGCGGTGGCTGTTTCGGGCAGCCTTTTCCACTTCTTTGAGACTTCCTATTTTGACGAGTTCCAGGGCCGATCGAAGTGACTGGCTTTGCGGAGAGAGTGCTTCGGGCAGGTCGTCCTCCGCTTCCGAGGCCGGCAGCAAGGGGAGAAGTGATGAAAATTCATAGTGCCGGAAAAGTTGGCGGCTTTGAGCCGATCCTTGCAGGCGCAGGAGCAGCGCTTGTTCGGTGACATCCAGGGGAATATCGGTGCGGATGGTCACCAGTTCCCGGCTTTGGCGGATGTAGGATTTTGCTTCCCGGAAAGCCTCTTGCTGTTTGGCGGTCAGTTTGTCCAGGGAGGCCAAGATGCCTTCTACGGATCCGTATTGGGCGACCAATTTTTTGGCGCCGACTTCTCCGATGCCGCGGACGCCGCGAACGTTGTCAGAGGCATCCCCCCAGAGGGTGAGGATGTCGATGATTTGGATAGGATCCTGGATGCCGTATTTTCTGCACAAGGCGTCCCGACCGACGATTTCTTCGGTGTTCGTGCCCTTGGCGGGTTTGTACTGGTAGATGTGGTCGGAGACCAATTGGCCCAAGTCTTTGTCGGGAGAGACCATGAAGACGTCGAAGCCGGCAGCTTCCCAACGTTTGGCCATGGAGCCGATGACGTCGTCGGCTTCAAAGCCCGGGACCATGATGACGGGGATCTCCAAGGCCTCCATCAGTTTGATCAGGGGTTCGAGGGAAGACTTGATGAGCTCCGGAGTTTCGGCCCGATTGGCCTTGTAATTCGGATCCAGCTCGTGGCGGAAGGTCTTGCAAGGCGGGTCAAAGGCGATGGCCAGGTGGGTAGGTTTTTCCCGACGGGCCAATTCAAGGATGTATTTGGTGAAGCCGAACAGAATGGAGGTGTCTTCTCCTTTCGAGTTGATCATCGGGCGTCTCAAGAAGGCGTAGTACATCCGAAAAATCAGCGCGTGTCCGTCTATCAGGAATAGCTTTTTCATAGGGATGGATTAGCGGGTAGGTTGATCGGCAGCAAACCATTCAACGTAGGACGAAACGGTTTCGTAGTAGCGGAGACTGAAGAGCTGGACGTGTTCCGGCAGGACAGCCATCAGTTGTTCTGCGAAATACGAGACCATGTTTTCACTGGTCGGTTGGAAGGGCAGGGTGATGACATTGCCGTATGCCGACTGCAATTCTTCGGTGAGTTGGGCACCCTCCGGCAGGACCAAGGCGTGGTCAAACCGGTCGATCAAGGTGGTTTCGACGATTTTCTTCAGTTGCTTGAAGTCCAGGATCATGCCGAAATACGGACTCTCCGGATCGGTGCAGGGACGACCGGTGACGGTGACATAAAGCAGGTAGGAATGGCCGTGCAGGTGGCGGCATTTGCCGTCGTAACCCACCAGGGCATGTCCTCCCTCGTATCGAAATTCTTTGGTTATCCGAACTACTGACTGCATGAGTATTGCTTGGTTTTATGGGGTTGTAATCCCGCTGTTTTAGCACGGGTAAAAGTAGTAAAAAATTTTGTAGATTGGAGGTACACCACTATATTTGTGGGAATTTAATTGACTATTTTTAAGTAAAACTCAATAATACAAAAAAATATGGCTATCAATTTGGAAAATTATTTGTCAGACAACGCGAAAAACATGCGTCGTTCTGCAATCCGCGACCTGCTTAGCGTTGCAACTCGTCCTGAAATTATTTCTTTCGCTGGTGGTTTCCCGAACCCTGAAACCTTCCCGGTAGAAGAATTGAAAGACATCGTGAACGAGTTGATGGACAAAAAACCCAAAGAAATGTTGCAATACGGTTCTACCGAAGGTAGCGTGGCTTTGCGCCGTGAAATCGTGAAACGTCACCGTGCGGATGGTATTGATTGCGACATTGAAAACATTTTGGTAACTACTGCATCCCAACAAGCCATTGACTTGGTTGCCCGTATTTTCATCAACCCGGGTGACACGGTTGTTTGTGGTCTTCCTTCATACTTGGGAGCTTTGCAAGCATTCTACTCTTACCAAGCAGTACCGGTAGGTTGTACCAAAGACGAAGAAGCTGACATCGTAATCAAAGCGTTGATCGCTTCTGGCCGTCGTCCGAAATTCATCTATGCAATTCCTGACTTCCAAAACCCGTCAGGCGAAACCATGGACATGGCAAAACGCCAAGCTTTGATTGACGTGGCTCGCAAATATGATATGTTGATTCTGGAAGACAGCCCGTACAAAGACATCCGTTTTGAAGGGACTTCTTACCCGACTTTGTATTCAATGGCTCCGGAACGCGTAATCCTCTTCGGTACTTTCTCCAAGACTTTTGCTCCTGGTTTCCGTTTGGGTTGGGTGTTGGCAAGCAAAGAAATCATTGACCGTTTGATCGTTGCAAAACAATCTTCAGACTTGTGCACTCCGATCTTCTGCCAAGAAATCGCTGCTTCATACTTGGAAAAAGGTTTGTTCGACAAGAACTTGAAAAACACCATCGACCTCTACCGTGGCAAACGCGACTTGATGCTCGAATGCCTCGAAAAGAACATGCCGGAAGGTGTTACCTGGACTCGTCCCGAAGGTGGTTTGTTCATGTTCGTAACCTTGCCGGAATACATGAACGCACGTGAATTGTTCGACGTAGCAATCCAAGAAAACGTAGCATTCGTTACCGGTGACGCATTCTGCTGCGACGGTGGTGGATTGAACACCTTGCGTTTGAACTTCTCATTCGCTTCCAACGAGCAAATCGTAGAAGGTATCGCTCGTTTGGGTAGAGCTGTTAAAAGAATGTTGAAATAGAGAAATCTTGAAATAATTTGTCAAGGGGGGCTTCCGGGCCCCTCTTGTCGTAAAAGCCATCGTAGCCCATCAGCCAGATCCGGTCACACGATTTGAGTGCCGGTTGAAGGTCGTGTGTGGAGAATACGATGGTTTTTTGTTGTTGGTGGGCCAGGTTTTTCAGCAGTTCTGTGATGACCATTTTGTTGGCGATGTCCAAAAAAGCGGTCGGCTCATCCAAGACAATGATGGAACTGCCCTTGACCAAGGCGGCAGCGAGGGTGACGCGTTGGAATTCTCCGTCCGAAAGTTCGGCCGTATCCCGGTATTCAAATCCGGAGAGTCCCACTTGCTCCAAGGCTTGTCGTATTTTTTCTTCCTCTGCCGTACCAATGTTGCCCAACCAATCTGAGCGGTGGTAGCAGGCGGTAGCTAACAAATCCACGACAGCAAAATGTCGGGTACGCGGGGTGTGCGACGGGACATAGGCGACATCGTTCTGGTCCAGGGAGAGGGAACCTCGCAGGGGGGCGCCCAAGCCACAAAGACAGCGGAGCAGGGTGCTTTTTCCGCGTCCGTTGGCTCCGATCAGGGCCACAAGTTCTCCGGGATAGGCTTTGCCGTTGATTTGCTCAAACAAGATTTTTTCTTGGTTGCGGCCCAGACGGAAGCCCAAGCAGAGGTCGTTGAGGACGATGCTGGGAGAAACGGTCGAAGGAGTTTGCAGGTTCATGGCTTATTCCGGTTGTTTGAGGATGATCATCAGAATGACAGGGATGCCGAGCAGGGCGCAGACCGTGTTGATGGGAATGATGCCGCTGGAACCCGGGAGTTGCGCAATGCAGTCCGCCAACAACATTACACAACAACCGGTCAAGAGGGTTGCCGGCAAGAGTCGACGGTGGTCCGCGTCACGGAAAAGGATGCGGGCAATGTGCGGTACAGCGATGCCCACAAACCCGATGGGTCCGCAAAAGGCGGTGGTACTGCCTGCTAAAATTGCCACGGCCAGCAGGATGCGGCGACGCATCTTTTTCGGAGAAAGTCCGAGGCTGATGGCATATTGTTCGCCCAAATGCAGGACGTTGAGGTTCTTTGTGTTGGAGAAGGATAGGATAATGCCGACAAGGGTGATTCCTGCCAGAATTCCGACTTGGCTCAGGTCTGTACCCGAGAAACTTCCCATCGACCAAAGTACGTAGTTTTTCAGGGCTTCTGCCTGGGAGACATACTGCAACAGGGAAATGACTGCACTGCCGACCGATCCCAGCATCACCCCAAAAATCAGCAGCGAGAGGTTGTCTTTTAGGCGGGACGAGGCCCATAGGATGAGGGCGGTGAAGAGGAAGGCTCCGGCCCAAGCGGGAAGAATGGTTGTCGCTCCGGTCAACCAACTGGGCAGGCTGTGGAGACCCCAGGCGGAGAGCCCCATCAGAAAGACACCGACGCCAAGGCCTGATCCGGAACTGATTCCCAGGATGTAGGGATCGGCCAAGGGATTGCGGAACAGGGTCTGCATCTGGAGCCCGCAGAGGGATAAGGCAGCTCCTGCGAGCAGGGCGGTTAGCGCTCTGGGGAGGCGGAACTGGAAAAGGATATTCTCAAAGAGTGCGTTTCCGCTGCCTTTTCCTACCAGGGTGAGCAGGACCTCTTTCAGGGAGATCGATGCGGTGCCACTGTACAAGTCCAGTACAAACAAACCCACGATTGCAAGGCCTAGAAAACCGTACAACAAACCTTGCGCATGCCGGCGTCTGCCAGGTCGCTCGTTTTGGTTGCGGGGCAACTTGAAATTTGTGTTTGAATGGGTCATGATTGGCTTGGATTTGTCATTCTTCACAGACCACGAAGGTAGGGAAAAAAGAGGGTTTTTCGCAAATTCTTTCTACTTTTGTTGCTTTGTAAGAAATTGATAAATCAACCCTAAATAACGTACACCTATGAGAAGTAAAATTGTGGCGGGTAACTGGAAAATGAATACCACCGTCAACGAAGGAGAAGCCTTGATCCAAGGCATTTTAGCAAAGATGGAAGAAGTACCGTCTTCGGTACAGTTGGTTGTGGCACCTCCCTTTACCCACCTGGTTCCGGTGCAAGCTCTGTTGAAGGATTCGGCTGTAGCTTTGTCGGCTCAAAACTGTGCAGATCAAGCCAAAGGCGCATATACCGGAGAAGTGGCAGCTCCGATGTTGTCTGCTCTCGGTTGCCAATACGTGATCTTGGGTCACTCTGAACGTCGTGAATACTATGGTGAAACCTCTGAAACCTTGGTTCGTAAAATTGACCTGGCGTTGGCAGAAGGCTTGAAACCGATCTATTGTGTGGGTGAAAAATTGGAAGAACGCGAAGCCAACCGTCACTTCGACGTGGTAGAAGCTCAAATCCGTGAAGTTTTGTTCCACTTGACAGCAGAACAATTTGCCCAAGTGGTGATCGCCTACGAACCCGTATGGGCCATCGGTACCGGCAAGACTGCAACGGCGGAACAAGCTCAAGAAATCCACGCGTTCATCCGCAAAACCATTGCTGACCATTTTGGTGCTGAAGCAGCAGAAGCTGTATCAATCTTGTATGGCGGAAGTTGCAAGCCTTCCAATGCCAAAGAATTGTTCGCTTGCCCGGACATTGATGGTGGTCTGATTGGTGGTGCTGCCTTGAAAGCTGAAGACTTTATTGGAATCGCTGTTTCTTTTTAATCATCCATGGATTACATTGAAGTAAAACTCTCCCTGAACCCATTCTCCGAAGATGCGGCAGAATGGGTGATGGCCGAGATGGGGGAATTGGATTACGAAAGTTTCTCGGTAGAGAACGAATCCGTGCTTGCCTACATCCCCAAAGACCGTTTTTCAGAGCCCAACCTCAAGGTTGTGTTGAGTGGGTTCAACCACGCAGAATTTTCCATTGCTTACGAGCTGCGTTTCATTCCGGAAGAAAATTGGAATGCAGTCTGGGAAGCCGGTTTTGAACCGGTTGTGGTCGATGGACGTTGTACCGTGAAGGCTTCTTTCCACAAAGGATTGAAACGGACCAAGTACACCATTTGCATTGATCCGAAGATGGCTTTTGGAACGGGACATCACCAAACAACGACGTTGATGATTCGTCTGCTGCTGGGTATGCAGAAAGACCTTGTGGACAAACAAGTTATGGACTTGGGTTGCGGAACTGGGGTCTTGGCCATCCTGGCTGCCAAGATGAAAGCATTGGCTCCGGTGCATGCCATCGACATCGATCCGACTGCGGTGCGTTCTGCCATTGAAAATGCCCGCAAGAATCGCGTAGGGGATCGGGTTAAAATTCTCTGCGGCGATGCCTCCTTGTTACAGGCTGGGAAGTACGACCTCATCTTGGCCAACATCAACCGCAACATCCTGCTGCAGGATATGAGTACGTATGTACGCTCCTTGCGTCCGGGAGGCCGTCTGTGTATCAGTGGTTTCTATCAGGAAGATGCCATGTTGCTGGAAGTGGAAGCTGAAAGCTTGGGCTTGACCTTGGTACAAACCCTCTCCCAGGACAATTGGGCTGCGATGGAGTTTGTTTTGCCCCAAGCGAATGGATAGAAATAGGAAATGCAAAGATTTTGTTATACCTTTGCATTCCACTGCGCGGGCGTGGCGTAATTGGTAGCCGCGCTAGACTTAGGATCTAGTGTCTTACGACGTGGGGGTTCGAGTCCCTTCGCCCGCACAAAAAGAGCTTTAATTCTTAACTGATTATAAATCAAAGAGTTAGAGCTCTTTTGTTTTTATGAGGTACAAGAGAGGTACAAAAATTTCGTTAAATTTCCGTACGGTTTCCGG
>JAEIGA010010269.1_pt1 | contig 14190 bp, 8 predicted proteins | sample 9270691 | NCBI WGS metagenome assembly JAEIGA01 (sample SAMN17057246, study PRJNA624740) | gut metagenome | biome: biome; isolation source: fecal sample | host: Bos grunniens | place: China: Xizang | collected 2019 | reverse complement strand
CCGATCACCTCACCGCACGGGCCTTGCGTGCTCAGCGACGGCACAGTGCTTTGGGTCGGCTCGGTTTACGGCAATTTGGGAGATATCGAAGCTTATACAATCGACACCGACAGCGGCGATATGAGCTTCCGCTCGGTGGTCAGCACAAAGGAAGAATCTGGGCTTGAGCTTGATGAACCTTACGCAATTCAGCTCCCCGGCGGCAGAATCATCTGCCATTTCAGGGTTGAGGACTGCGAAAACGGCATATTTACGCTTTATCAGTCGGTTTCCGACGATAACGGCTTTTCCTGGTCTGAACCTAAGCAGATTATCCGCAACAACAGCGGCGCACCCGCCCATCTTCTGCTCCATTCATCGGGAGTGCTGATTTCCGCTTTCTCACGCAGGGCTATGCCATACGGAATAAGGGCTATTTTCAGCACCGACGGCGGTGAAAGCTGGGGCGAAGAGCATATAATTTATGAAAACACCTGCTCGGATGACCTCGGCTACCCGTCAACCGTTGAACTCAGCGACGGCAGCCTTATCACCGTCTTTTACGCGGTTGAAGAAACAGAAGAAACCCCTGCGGTAATCATGCAGCAGAAATGGAAAATTGAAAAATAATGCAAAAAAGCTCCGGAAGAATTAACTTTCGGAGCTTTCATTGTTTTAAAATCTATTTAAGCAACGGCATTTCTGTCATACGCAGGTTGGTGCAGCCGTAGGGGCAGAGTCTTATTTCCTGCACGGGAGAAACAGGCACCCTTGATTTCGGAGTCTTTCTGCAAATTGACCTGTAAGGGAATTTAAGCCCCCAGTTGATTTGCTGCAATTTTGCCTTGACTGTTACCGGCGGATTCGCGGCCGAGAACGGAATATCGCCGATTTCGCCGTATTCGACCTCGAATTCATCGGCAGAATAGCCGTAATTCCACGTTGATTTAGGGATAAACTGATAATCGCAATAAGGGAATTTGCGTTCAACACCTCTTTTGATGTATTCCCTCATAACTTTTTCATACTGTACGGGAACTGAGAAAAGGAGCGAACCCATCTGCAAAGCATAAAGCTCATTCGGTCGGTTTTTAAGATAAGGCTCTGCGCAGAATTCAAGCTCAATTTCCGTCTTGCCCTTACCGATGCAGAATTCAAGGTCTTTTGCGGTTTTTTCTTCGCCGTTGACTTTAAGATTCTTTGCAAAATCGGGAACACGGATTACAAAATCGAAGTCATACTCCGCTTCAATATAATAATTAGCCTTATTTTTGAAAGGATATTCGGTTTTGAGCTTAATTTTAACGCCGTTATCGTTCAGAACAGAGGGAAGCATAACGGAACTGATAATCTTCTTACCGCTGTGCATAAAAGCTGAAAGGGCGAATTTCGGCCAACCCTGGTTGAAGTTCGCGGTGCAGCAACCGAAGTTCGGTTCAAGCCCGAATGTGTGTGCATAAGGTCCGTTCGTGCTGAACGGAGCCATAATCATTGTCTTTTGACAGGCGGTCTGATTAACCTGCTGAACGTACTGATGAGCCCACATATCTTCGGTAAGCGTTGCAGGCAGAGCGTTGAACGCAAGCATTTCAAGGCGCTGAGCCCACTTGTTATCGCCTGTATGAGCGAAAATTTCTTCATATGAATACATCTGCTCAACAACGGAGCAAAGTTCGGTGCCTCTGGTCGGGTCGATGCCCGAAAGAACTTCGTCACCCGTGAAGCCCTCGAAAGCCGTTCCGTTATACTTATCAAGAATCTGACGGAGTTTTTCGGCGTTGTCAGTGTATTCTTCGCCGAGCAAATCGCAGGAAACAGCCTCGCTCTTGAGCATCATGGCGATGTTCACGATATGGGTTTTGCGAATCCAGACGTGGCTCGGCTTCTTCCACGATTCAATTGCCTGATTATAATCATAGCCCTGTTCTTTTATGATTTTTGCAAGGTCCTTTATCCAATCCTCACCGTATCTTTCATAAATGAAATTGAGGGAAATGAACGTTTCGAACCATCTGAATTTTGCCCATCCGAAGAGCTTCGCTTTACCGCTGCTGAGCATATCGTAATAGTTTTTCAGAACTCTGTAAATAACCTCGGGGATTCTTTCGTCGCCCGAGCAATCGTAATAAACCTTAAGCGTTTTGCAGATAAGCTGAACAGCCCATGTATCGTAGAAAGCTCTTTTTTCTTTTTTGCAAGGGCAAATCCAACCGTCATCTTCCTGCGCGGCAAGAATTGCATCGATATATTTTTTAACCGTTGCAATCATGCCATCGTCTTCCAGAAGATACGCAAGCGGAATAAAGCCGTCAAGCCAATATGGCACTCTTTCCCAGCCCTCACGGTTGCCGCCTATCCACTTGCTGTCACGGATATCGGGCCATATTTTATGGAGATTGCCGCTGAGGCCCTCCGCCTGAATTTCAAGCTGACGGCGCAGCCAACCTTCGGGTTTTAATTCTTTTGACGTATAAAAATTCCATTTACTCATGCTTTTACCTCGTCCGAAATATCATTTTCATTCGATTCAACGCCTTTTCTGATAAGGAAATAAAGAGGAATCAGCGCAAAAATGCTGATAACACCTGCCCAAAGGAACATATCTTTTGCAGGCACGATAACCTCTGCATTCACCTCGTTAAGAATAGTCTGAGCCGCTTTCCTGCAAACCATATCGCCGATAACAGGGCCGATAACCATCGGGATAAGAACAACAAAAATCATCCTGATGCCCTGGAAAAGACCCGCCTTGCCTTCGGGGATAAAATCCTTGACAGCGGCACTGAAAAGGATGTTGACAAGCGCATTGCCAAGAACAACGGGGAGAATGCTGATGATAATAACGTAAATATTCGTGCTTGTGGAAAGCAGGAAGAAGCCGACAGTAAGCACAAGCACGCCGATAGTAAGGCAAAGCCCTCTCTTCAACGTTGAGAGTTTGAGAAGGGTTACAATGCTGGCAAGCAGAATTGCAAGCACGATAACCGCCATAATTATAACACTCGGCTTGAGGATATTCTGAACTCCGCCGTTATCGGGGAGAACAACGTACTGAACGTATGTAAGCAGATAAGGGTAGAAAACCTGGAAGGCGATAATCGCAAAGCAGAAAGAAACAAGAGCAAGATAGAGCTTTGAATTTTCTCTGATAACAGAAGGCCTGAATCCGTAAAAAAGATTGGAAATATATGATGAATTATCGCCGCTTTTAAGCGTACGCGGAGGGTCTTTGATAAGGAAAAGACCGATTACGCCGCAAAGCGTAACAACAACGCCGAGACCGCCGAAGAAAAGCTTATAGCTGATTGTGCCTGCCTGCGCAAAGCTGCCTACGCCTGTTACGGCAAGTGACGATACGGTACCGACAACGGAAAGAACAGTTTCAACAACGGGTCTTTGCCTGGGCACGGTGACGTCAGTTACCCAGGCCTGGAAAGCGGCGTCGTTACTCGTCGAGCCCATAAAAGTCATAACGATATCCATAAGAATAACAAACCAGACCGTAGTTCCGAGGATTTTAACTTCGTCGGTGAGGTTGAAAAGCTGGGCAACGTTTTCTTTTGAAATAAAGCCGAACATTCCCGTAACAATACCCCAGAGGATATAGCCGACAGAAATAAACATCTTGCGGTTTTTCAGTTTATCGCTCAGAGCGCCCATGATGAACGTCGTCAGAACGGCAGCAACAGCAGAAAGCGCAACCATTCGTGCAACGGCGGTTGTAGCCTCCATCGTGCCGAGGATAGCCGCCTGCGAAACGTCCGCATAAATCTCGTTGGTAATAAAGGTGTTGAAATACATGTTTTCGGTATTCCATGCAACACCGCCCATAAAGCAGAAAAGGCTGATTATAAACCAATTCTTCTTGCTCAGTTTTTCTTTAGCCATTCCATATCTCCTTCACAAGTAATTTTACAATATTTTATCATTTACATAAATGAATTGCAAGGTCAATTAGTTTGATTCAATTCTTATTTCAATGAACGGTTGAAAAAAAGAGAATAACATAATATAATAAAATTAAATTTAAAGGAGAAGTAATATGAACAAACCTAACGTTATTATAATAATGACCGATGACCAGGGTTACGGCGATCTGAGCTGCATGGGCGCAACCGATTTTAAAACGCCCAACATCGACGCCGTTGCAGCCGACGGCATCAGATTTTCTTCGATGTATTCCGCTTCGCCCGTCTGCTCGCCGTCAAGGGCATCGCTCCTCACGGGCAGATACCCGGGCAACGCAGGCGTCAGAGCTATCCTTGCAGGCCACCGCAGAGCATCAGGACTGACACCCGAAGTGCCGACCATTGCAACAGCGCTCAAAAAGCTCGGTTATGCTACGGGAATCATGGGCAAATGGCACCTCGGTCTGAAAGACGAATGCAGACCCAACGCTAACGGATTCGATGAATTTTCGGGCTTCCTTGCAGGCTGCATCGATTATTATTCACATATTTTCTACTGGGGTATGGCGGACGGCAACACCGACCCGACCCACGACCTTTGGGAAAACGATGAAGAAGTTTACGAAAACGGCGAATACATGACCGAGCGAATAACGCGCAAGAGCGTTGAATTCATTCAGAAGCACTCGGACGAGCCGTTTATGCTTTACGTTGCGTATAACGCACCACATTACCCGATGCACGCCCCCGAAAAATACATAAAGAGATTCCCCTATCTTTCAAAAGACCGACAAATCATGGCGGCAATGATAAGCGCCGTTGATGACGGCGTGGGCGAAATCAGAAACGAGCTCATCCGTCAGGGTCTGCTTGAAAACACGGTGATTTATTTCCAGAGCGATAACGGCCCGTCAAGGGAATCGAGAAACTGGCTTGACGGCACGCAGGATTATTATTACGGCGGCACTTCGGGCATATTCAGCGGCCACAAATTCAGCCTGTTTGAAGGCGGAATCAGAATCCCCGCAATCCTCAGCTGGTACGGCAGGACAGCCACAGCCGTTGAGGATGCGCCGCACATTTCAACCGATATTTTCCCGACGATTCTTGACCTTTGCGGCGGCAATCCCGAAGAATATGAGCTCGACGGAATGAGCCTTGTTCCGATGATTGAGGGCAACGGTACTGCGGAACACGAATACCTTTTCTGGGAAATGGAGGGGCAGACGGCTGCAAGAAAGGGCAGATACAAGCTCGTTCTCAACGGTCAGCTTGTTGAGGGCGAAGAGCAGAGGGCGGAAGTTTTCCTCTCCGACCTTGAAAGTGACCCTTCGGAAAAACACAATCTTTGCGACGAATTGCCCGACCTGTGCGCCGAAATGAAAGAAAAGGCGCTCAGATGGCGTGAGAGTATCGAAAAAACCTGGAGCGAGAAATTCGCTGCAAACTATCGCAATCTGACATAAAAATACTATGCACGGATTAAATTTCCGACCCGTGATGAAAAGCCGCAATCCTTTTTGGGACTGCGGCTTCTTTATATCAGTTTATTCAGTTCGTCGATGCCGTAAAACTCGCCGTCAAATCTGTTTCGCAGGTTCTTTTGGTTGCCTTGATTTACCGCAAAGACCTTGTTTTCGGAGCGGATTACGGCAATTTTCACGTTTTTATCAACGTTTTCAATAAAATATCTTTTAGCCTTTTTATAAAAAGGGTCACCTGTTTTAAAAACGTCGGGAATTGTAACGGACGAAGAGCAACAGAGCAGATCGCAGAGGATTTTTTCCCTTAAAACCTCTCTGTCGCATTTTTCGGCGAAGAATCCAAAGAGCTTTTCGGCGTAATCGGAAAGGCGCATTTTGCTGCCGTCAACCGCATTGCCGAATTCATTAAAAACGTCAAACGGAGCTATACCGACACTTTCGGTCAGATATTCAACGGTCATGAGGAATCTGCCGCTGTTATAAAGCCTGTCGAGAGCATCCTCGCATTTTTTGAGCATCGCCAATTCTTCGCCCGAAAGCCACGGAGTTGAGGTCACCTCATACGGCGGCTCGGAGCTGAAAGTGCAGGGATAAACGTCGCTATTTTCGCGCATATCGGCGCCGTAAAGCAGCTTGAGAAAGCCCATCTGGAGCATATGAGCGCCGAACGAATAAGCGATATTAAAGCCGCTGATGAAGCTTTCTATCCCCTCGCCCGTCAACCCTGCAATAAGGTCAATGTGAATATGCATATTACCGAAGCCGATGAGCTTTCTGACGTTTTTAACCAGCTTTTCCGTGTCTGTCTTTCGGTTGATTTTCTTTAACGTTCCCTCGTTGAATGACTGCACGCCGACTTCAAGCTGAACGGCGCCCATCGGCATCGATGCGAGAATTGCAAGGGTTGATTCTCTCAGAATATCGCCTGCAATTTCAAAATGAAAACAGACGCTTTCGGGGATTGCTTTGCCGTAATTATTCTTGATAAAAAGCAGGATTTCGTCCGCCCTCTTTGCATCGGCGTTAAAAGTGCGGTCAACGAATTTCACCGTCTGAGTGCCGCTTTGAGCAAGCTTTATGATATCGGCTTTCACCTGCTCAATTTCAAAGAATCGCAGAGGCGAACACCTGCCCGAAAGGCAGAATGCGCATCGGTAGGGGCATCCCCTTGCCGTTTCGATGTAACATATTCTGCCGCTGAGATTTTCGAAAAACTCCTTGCCGTAGGGTGACGGCGGTGTGAGAGCATATTCCTTTTCAGGATTTACGCAAATTGCGCCGTTTTTCCTGTAAGAAACGCCCGAAACGAGCGATAAATCGCCGATATTATCGAGAAATTCAGGAAAAACCCATTCCCCCTCGCCCGAAAGAACGTAATCGACAAAGGCATATTTTGCCAGCACGTCTTGCGGTCGGTACGCAACTTCGGGGCCGCCGAGAACAATTTTACAAGGGCAGTTTTCTTTGATAATTCTGCAGATTTCAAGCGATTTTGTAATATTCCATATGTAGCAGGAAAACGCAACAACTTCGGGCTTTTCGGCGATTATTTCGCTCGCAAAAGCGGCGGTATCGCCGTTGATAGTGCTTTCTTTGACAGAAATTTCATATTCATCAGCCGCAAACGCACGAACGCCCGCAAGCAGACACCAGGGTGAAAGCGAAGCATGAACATATTTTGAATTAAGGCAGGAAATTATAACCTTCATATTTTCTCCTTCTGCGCCTTCTGAGATAAAAAACATTATATATCAGTTTATAATTCAATTCAAGTGTTGCAAAAAAGAAATGACGGATTTATAATATTATAAAATAATGTTTCAGAGAGATTTATATGGATTTAATCAAAGGTGACGTTAAAAAACTGTTTATAAAATTCCTGATACCTGCCGTGAGCAGTGCAATCGCCGTTGCGGCTTACAGCCTGATTGACACGATTGCAATCGGCCGTGGAGTCGGCGCAGAGGGCACGGCGGCTTGCGCAATCCTCCTGCCAGTGTTTTCGATTGCAAGCTTCATAGGTCTTTTGTGCGGCATCGGCGGAAGTGTCCTGCGGAGCAGAGCAAGGGGCGAAGGCAACGAAAACAAAGCGAATGCTTATTTTACGGCGGCAACGGTGCTTGTTGCGGCTTTGACCGCTATAGTCTGGGCAACAGGAAACATATTTCAGAGAGAATTATATATACTTTGCGGAGCTGACGATTCGCTGCTTGAATGCACATACGAATACGGCGCGTGGATTTTCGCTTTCCTGCCCTCATTTATTCTGACAACTTTCCTCGGCGCATTCATCAGGACCGACGGCTCGCCAAAATTCGTTATGTATTGCACGCTTATAGGCGGCGTTATCAACGTTATCGGCGACTGGCTGTTTGTTTTTCCGCTGAATATGGGCATGGCGGGCGCTGCAATCGCAACCGTCATCGGCTCGGTTATCCAGACGGCGTTGCTGCTCGGTTACATTCTTTGCAAAAAAACAAGCCTCAAACTCATTAAGCCCCGTAAATGGCTCCCCTCAATGAAGAAAACGTTAACCGTCGGATTCGGGTCAGGCGTCGGCTCGCTTTCGATGATAGCGATTTCGTTCATTGCAAACAATCAGATTATGAAATACTGCGGCGCTCCCGCGCTAGCTTTATACGGTGTGCTGGGTACGGTTTCGGCGCTTTTCCTGAGCATATTCTCGGGAGTCGGGCAGGCTGCTCAGCCGATAGTTTCCGAAAACTTCGGCGCAGGCAACACCAAAAGATGCTCTCTTGCTGAAAGCCTCGGCATGAAAACCGCCGTTTTATTCGGCTCTGTGTTTACGGCTCTTTGCATCGCATTCCCTGTCGGTATAACGGGAATATTCATGAAAATGACGCCCGAAGTCGAAGAAATCACGCCATATATCCTGCGGGTTTACGCCCTTTCATTTGTTCCCCTTGCTGTCAACACATTCGCAACTTATTATCTCCAATGCGTGAATCATTCAAAATCCGCGAGCGTGATTTCCCTCTCCAGAGGGCTTATCGTCAGCGCAATTACTCTGTGCGTTTTTCCGCTAATTATGGGCGGCAACGGAATCTGGTGGTCCGTATTCTTCACGGAAGCGGTGACCGCCGCAATGAGCGCCGCATTCCTGCTCATTGAGCATAAAAAATCAAAAACTACCTTAACGAAGGTCTGAATATAAAAATATTAAAAAAAAACAAAACATTGACAGTTTCGTTTATTGAATTTATAATCTTTATTAAGAAATAAATCAGAGGTGCGATATGGCAGTTTTAAAGCAGATTCTTGCGTTCTTTATTTGTATTTTTCAGATTCTCACACCCGTCGGAGCGCTCGTTGTGAACTTCGGTGAGGATAATTTCTTCAGCGAATGGTCGGCGTCCGATGAATTCACGGCCGATTACTGCACCGAAATTGAAAAGAATCCCGACAAAGATTTCGTTATTCTCAACCTTGCCGACGTCCAGATGAAGGACGACTTTATTTACGAAGAAGAAGGCGTTAAGACCGAGGAAATGATTGACAGGCTCATCACCGAAACCGACCCCGACCTCATCACCCTCACAGGCGACAACGCATGGGGCACTATCGCTTACATCAAGCTCATTCACCAGATAGACGGTTACGGCATCCCCTGGGCGCCTGTTATGGGCAACCACGACGGCCAATGCTGCATCAACGAATTCTGGGCGGCTTATCTTCTCTATGACGCGGAAAACTGCCTTTTTGAATTCGGACCGGAAGATATGGGCTACGGCAACTATATCATCAACATAACCGAAAACGGCAGAATTATCCATACTCTGTTTATGATGGATACTCATAACAACAGGGAATATACTCTCGAGGACGGCTCAACGGTCGGCGGCTACGACCATCTGTGGGATAACCAGATTGAATGGTACAAATGGGCGCTTGACGGCATCACCGAAATTTCGGGCAAAACCGTCGAAAGCTCTGTGTTCATTCATATCCCCGTCTGCGAATATAAAGATGCATGGGTCAACGCCTACGGCAGTGACGAAAACGGCGCTCTTTCGCCCGACCTTGCGCCATACGCTTCGGGCGTCAGATACGAAGGTGTTTCCTGCCCGCCCGTCAACAACGGCTTTTTCGGAGTTTGCAAGGAATACGGCAGCACGAAGAATATCTTCGCAGGCCATGACCACGATAACAACTTCACCATTAATCATGAAGGAATCAATCTAATCTACACCCTCAAAACGGGTTACGGTGCCTATTACACCGAAGGTCTTACGGGCGCAACGGTTATAACAGTTGACTCCGACGGCGCAGTTGCCGTTAATAACAGATTTATGACTGATTAACCCTGCCGTGCGAACAGATTATCAACAAATCCGAAAAAATTTCTTTCTGACCGCAAATGCGGAACAAATCACCGAAAACGCAAAATTTCATGCAAAAAACAATAAAATCACGCAATTTCAGCTCAACTCTCTCGGTTTCAGCCGAGGGAGTTTTTCTTTTTGCCGCCGGATTTTTAACCGAAAAAGGTTAAAAAAACAGCCGTTTTGCGCTATTTATGAAGGGGCATTCTGCACCTTGAAAACAAATTGAAAGGAAACTTTAATGAATAACCAAAACAATACGCAGCAGCTCACGGAGGATATTTTCGACTATACTTTTATGCGATACCCGCGCGCGCTTATCGATAACCCTGCATTCAGGCATATTTCAATCGAAGCGAGGACTCTCTTTGCGCTGATTATCGACCGCTTTGCGCTTTCGAAAATCAACGCCGATAAATTCAGCGATGAAAACGGCGAAATCTACGTTATCTATACAATTGAAGAAATCTGCGAAAAGCTCGGCTGCGGCAGAGGAAAAGCGCTCAAGCTTTTGCGAGAGCTTGAAAGAAACGGAGCAATATTCAGAAAGCGCACCAACGGTTGCAAACCTTCAAAGATATTCATTAAACGACGCTTTTTAAATGACTTGAAAACGAGCAAGGCACCAACCGAAAACGAAGCTTTGCATAAGCCGAAAAACGAACTTTGCAAAGTCCGAGAATCGGGCACTATTAAGAATAATATGAGTAATAATAATATCATTAAGAATAATTCATCAATCAATTATAATTACGTGACGGAGGAAGAAATTAAAGAGCAGATTGAATATGATTGCATCGTCTGTGACGCAAACAGAGGGATTCTCGATGAACTGGTAATGATTATCTCCGACGTGCTTTGCGGCTCGTCAGCGAGCGTCAGAATCGGCAAAGACGATATGCCCAGAGAAGCAGTGGTTTCAAGGTTCCGTAAACTTACCGCAGAGCATATTTATTACGTTTTCTCAAAGTTGAGAAAGAACGATACCGATATCAGAAACATAAAGCCATATATCATCACGATGCTTTATAACGCGCCCTCGGTGATGGAAAGCGAAGCAACCGCTGACTTTGCTTATCATCAGAAAATATCTTAAAACTGCAATTTTGCTCTTATAACCCTTTTTATTCACCGTAAACGCATAATCAAAACCGCTTCGCAGTACCCACATGGCACAACGGAGCGGTTGATTTTGATTTATTCAGTTAATTATTCGTCGCCGAGAGCTGCTTCAGCTTCTGCCTGAAGAGCGGAATCGTAAGAAAGAACGGGCTTTTCGTTTTTGTTCTTAACCTTGCGGTCAACGTAGTTCTTCGTGATTTTCATAACAAGCGGGAAGAGAACAACAACACCTATAAGGTTGGGAATCATCATAAGGCCGTTGAAAGTATCGGAAATATCCCAGGCGAGTGTTGAGGTCATAACCGCGCCGAAAATGACGGTGATAACGTGAATAATCTTGAAAATTACGGTTGTCTTTGCGCCGAAGAGATATTCCCAGGCCTTTGAGCCGTAATGAGACCAGCCGAGAACGGTTGTAAAAGCGAAGAGGAACATTGCAACCGCAACAAATTTTTCGCCTACGTTGCCCCATGAAAAAACGGAATTGAACGCTCCTGCAACGAGGGTTGCGTCAGTAAGACCTTCAGCGATTTCGCCTGTCTTTGCGTCAAACACACCCGATGTGAGAACAACGAGAGCGGTCATTGTGCAAACGATCATTGTGTCGGCAAAAACTTCAAAGATGCCCCACATGCCCTGCGTTACAGGCTCTCTGACGTTGGAATTCGAGTGAACCATAACCGAAGAACCGAGACCCGCTTCGTTTGAGAAAACGCCTCTCTTGAAGCCCTGAGTGACTGCGGCGTTGATTGCGGCGCCCAGAGTACCGCCGACGAAAGCTTCGGGCTTGAAGGCGTTAACAAAGATGGTTTTGAAAGCAGGGATAATTTGGTCGTAATTCACGCCGATGATAATAAGGCTGCCGAGAATAAAAAAGACAATCATAAAGGGAACTACTTTTTCCGCAACGTTTGCAATTCTCTTAAGACCGCCGAGGGTGATGAGCGCAACGAGAGCCATAATGATTATGCCAAGGATCACGTTATAAAGCGAAACACCGCCGAACACCTGAATTGAGGAAATAGCTTCAACGTCAAAAGCCGATGCAACGTTTGCAACGATTTTGTTAACCTGACCCATGCTGCCGATGCCGAAGGAAGCGAGCATAGTAAAAATGCAGAAAAGCACGGCAAGAATTTTGCCGATTACTTTGCATCCCTTTTTGCTGCCAAGGCCGTCACGCAGATAATACATTGCGCCGCCCGACCATTCGCCTTTGATATTGCGACGGCGGAAATATATACCGAGAACGTTTTCGGAATAGTTTGTCATCATACCGAAGAAAGCGGCAACCCACATCCAGAAAACAGCACCTGCGCCGCCGATGCAGATAGCTGCGGCAACGCCTGCAATGTTGCCCGTGCCGACGGTTGCGGCAAGAGCGGTGCAAAGCGCCTGGAAGGGAGAAATCGAACCCTCTTCCTTTGAATGTGAGATAACGTTCTTTGTGAAAAGGCTGCCGATGGTGTTTTTCCACCAGAGGCGGAAATGAGATACCTGAAACACCTTTGTCACAATTGTCATGATAATACCTGTGCCGATGAGCAGAAACAGACCGAAGCTGCCCCACACAACGCCGTTGACGGAACCGTTGACTTCCGCCACTTTTTCAAAAAAGCTTTCCATAAAAATTCCTCCGAATTAATAATAAACAAATAAAAAAGTCGGATTACAGGGCGTAATCCGACAAAAGCACAAATTATATCCCGAAAAAACGGGATGCAAAAACTTTGTCCTTTTGCCTGAGAGATTAGCGGCAACCGCCTTGCCCCTTCGGCACTCAATTGAATGAGATTCTCCAAAGTTATGTCCGTTTGCAGTCCCTTTCCCTTTCGGGAAGCCTGAGAGCGTTACTCCTTCGGCAGCGTTATGCTTCTTCTGCAAACATCAACCATATGTATTCATTTTAACGAATTATATCACGAAGTCTGAGCAATTGCAACAGTTTTTATTATATTTTTTGTTTTTGCGGCAAAAAGCAACTGAACGGATAATTTTCAATTATCGAAAAACCAAACAGACCAAGTCAGATTCTGTGCAAATTCTTGTTTTTAAATAGCCGGAATCTGTTGCTTTTTTAAATCAAAATGATTATAATTAAAATGTTAACTATTTTATGAAAGAAGTGGAAATATGGTTAAAAACTATGATGCTGTTGTTATCGGCGCGGGTAACGGCGGTCTCGTTGCCGCTGCTCGCCTTGCTAAAGAGGGCAAAAAAACCCTCCTCATCGAGCGCCACAACTTACCCGGCGGCTTTGCCACAAGCTTTGTCAGAGGCAGATTCGAATTTGAAGCTTCCCTGCACGAGCTTTGCGGCGTCGGCTCAATAACAGGTAAATCACCTCTGCAGAAAATATTCACCGAAGTCGGCGCAGCCGATAAAATAGAATGGGTCGCCCTTGATGAAGCATACAGGCTCATCACGCTCGACAAGAAGTGCGACTGCGAAATGCCCCTCGGCAAAGAAGCATTCATCAAAAAGCTTGAAGATTATGACCCCGGCTCGGAAGCCGTTGTCAGAAAGATTTTCGACCTTATTGAAAGCATCGAAAAGACACTCGATTTCGTGAGCAACATCGAAGATTTCAAGCCCGCTATGATTAAGGAAATCTTCTCCGAACACACCGAATTCCTCAAAGTTGCAAACTATTCCGTTGACGAAGTGCTCAAGGCTTTCGGCGCAAGCCAGAAGACAAGGGATATCCTCAACGGCTATTGGTGCTACCTCGGCCAGCCCACGGATGAGCTGAACGTAATCCACTATTTCACAATGCTTCATTCATACATCATCGACGGCGCAGTAATCCCCAGAGGCAGGAGCCATCAGCTGAGCACAGCCCTGCTCGAAGCCTTCACTGAAAACGGCGGCGATGCATGGTTCAACACAAGCGTTTCGAAAATCATCGTTGAAAACGGCACGGCAAAGGGCGTTATCCTCGATGACGGCATGCGTATCAACGCAAAAGCAGTAATCTGCAACGCTTCGCCTTACAACGCATACACAAAGCTTATCGATAAAGAAGCAGTCCCCGAAAAACTCAAAAGAGAGGTCAACGCCAAAACTCTCGGCGCAAAGGGATTTGCCGTATTTCTCGGCCTCAACCGCTCGGCTGAAGAAATCGGACTTAACAACCATACTTATTTCATCTACCCCACTAACGATAACAGAAAGTGCTACGAACTCGGCAAAAAAATCGAAACAAACGACGTGCAGGCAACCGTCTGCCTCAACAAAGCATTTGACGATTGCTCACCCGAGGGCACAAGCATTCTCTATATGACCTCCATTTTCGCAGGCGATGAATGGAGCAAGGTTTCCGTTAAGGATTATTACAAAACAAAGTATGCCTTT
>JAEIGA010010268.1_pt1 | contig 14191 bp, 10 predicted proteins | sample 9270691 | NCBI WGS metagenome assembly JAEIGA01 (sample SAMN17057246, study PRJNA624740) | gut metagenome | biome: biome; isolation source: fecal sample | host: Bos grunniens | place: China: Xizang | collected 2019 | reverse complement strand
TTGATCCTGCCCATCAACGGTGCTTTTGGCAATCTCAACGAGGAGCAGGCGGCAAGAGTCATTGCCGCGCTCAAGCCGGCGTTGGCGATTCCTTGCCACTTCTGGAACTTTGCCGAGCACGGCGGTGATCCCGGAAAATTCCAAAAGGAAATGGCCGAGATCGCACCCGAGAGCGCGTACCGCTTGATGCGCCAGGGAGAGGGCATGCTGCTGTGAGAGGAGATGCTGACCATGGAAACCATGAAAGCCATTACCGTATACGGCCCGAATGACGCGCGCATGGAGGACGTTCCCAAGCCGCAAGCGACGGGGGACATGATCGTCATGAAGGTCTGCCGCACCGGCGTGTGCGCGACCGATCTGTCCATTTATTCGGGGGAGAGCAGCTTTATCCGATCCGGAGAGATCGTTTATCCTTGCCGTTTTGGTCACGAATGGGCGGGGATTGTTGAGGCGGTTGGCCCCGATGTCAAGGATTTTAAGCCGGGAGACCGCGTTTACACCGACAATTTTGCCTCCTGCGGCGTATGCGACGCTTGCAAGCGAGGCGATTACATGGCCTGCGGCAACATTCGTTCGGTCGGCACCATTAAGTGCTGGGACGGCTGCTTTGCCGAGTACATGCAGATGCCCGAACGGCACACCTTCCATCTGCCCGACGAGTTATCGATGGACGAGGGTGCGCTGATCGAGCCGGCGTCCATTTCCTACGACGCCTTCAAGGGTGTGGAGCTGACCGAGGCGGACACTGCCGTAGTTTACGGCACGGGTGCGATCGGCATGATCTCGGTCTGGCTGGCGAAATATTACGGCGCGGGCAAGGTGATCCTGGTCGGGCGCACCGACGAAAAGCTGGCGCGCGGCTACGACATCGGCGCGGATTACGTTATCAACAACCGCCGCGAGGATGCGGTGGCCCGCATCAAGGAGCTGACGGGCGGCGCGGGAGCGAGCTTCTTCGTCGAGACGTCGGGCGCGGGCTCGGCGCTGCGCGACTGCATTTTGGCGGCAAAGAGATACGCGCGCATCTCAATTCTCAGCTTTTACGAGAAGGATCTGGACGGTCTGCCGATCGATCCTTTGGTGCATGGTTGTCTCAAGATCGTGGGTGGTGCGGGCTGCTACGGCAACGCGCCTGCGGTTTGCGAGATCATGCGCAAAAATCCCGTCAAGCTGACGCCCTGCATTTCGCATCACGTTCCGTTTGCCGATTGCATGGATGTATTTATCAACGAAGAAAAATATCACAAGGAAAAGATCAAGATCATGATCGATTTTGATTGACGGGAGGGACTATAATGGAAAAGAAACAACTCGCGCCGCTGCAGGTGGATGTAAGTCGCGTCAAGCCTTTGATCTTCGGCAAGGAATACGAGTCTCGCATGATTCTTGACCACGCGATCACGGGACGCGATGACGTCATTCAGATCAACCACGGCACGGTCAAGGCCGGTTACGCTTTGGGTGGTGCGACCCACGACGAGGACGAGATCTACTACATTCTCTCGGGTCACGGCAAGCTGCAGCTGGACGAAAAGATCGTGGACATCGCGCCCGATCAGGTCATCTTCATTCCTGCCGGCTGCTTCCACGCTTTGGACAACCGCGATTCCGACGAGGATATGTGCATTCTGACCTTCTGGCGCGACTGGCGCTTCAACGACGCCTACGAGGAGCGCCTCAAGCAATGGGGCAAGTCGTTTAAGACGATTGACGAGGAATGAGGGGAGGAGCAAGGGGCGCTGCCTGTGCCTCCGGCGGGCAGGGCGTTGCCCTGCACCCACCAAGGAAACTTTTGAAAAAAGTTTCCTTGGAACCTTCAAAACCTTTTATCAATTTTTTGGCAACGGTCGTTGCGGTTCTGTTCTGAATGGACGGAACGAGAACCCATGTGGGGCCCCTACCCCACAAGATGGATAAATGTTTTGTTTCGCGTTGAAATGGATATGTCGAGCGCATTCGCAAGCGAATGCCGCCTGTCCCTACAAGACAGTCACTGGCAAGTTACATATCTTTTTCGCCTGACATTTGGGGCAGGGGCCCCAAAAGGATAACAGAAGCGTTAGTTCAGAATACCACGATAAAAGCCTCCGCCAAAACGGATCAAAAGTTTTTGAAATTCCTAAAACCTTTTTTTCAAAAAGGTTTTAGGTGGGGGTACGGGGGCTAGCCCCCGCATATAAACATATAAAACACAAAGGAGAACCACCACTATGAAACCCTTAAACAAATACATCGACCACACCAACCTCAAGCCCTTCGCGACGCGCGCCGACATCGAAAAGCTGTGCGCCGACGCCAAGGAATGGGATTTTGCTTCCGTCTGCGTCAATCCCTGCAACGTCAAGCTTGCTAAAGAGTTGCTCGCAGGTACCGACGTCGAGGTCTGCACCGTCATCGGTTTCCCCTTGGGACAGAACACCACCGCGCTGAAGGTCGCAGAGACCGAGATCGCTTACGCCGACGGCTGCGAGGAGTTTGATATGGTCATCAACGTTGGCCGCCTCAAGGACGGTCAGACCGACTACGTTCGCGACGAGATCGCTGCCATTGTTAAGGCTGCCAAGGGCAAGACGGTCAAGGTCATCATCGAGACCGGACTTTTGACCGACGAGGAAAAGGCGATTGCAACCCGCCTTTCCTGCGAGGCCGGCGCGCATTACGTCAAGACCTGCTCCGGTGTTTCCCAGGGCGTGGCAACTGTCGCTGATATCACGCTGATGAAGGCAAATCTGAGCGGTGACGTCAAGCTCAAGGCCTCCTCCGGTATCCGTACTTACGAGGATGCCAAGGCGCTGATCGATGCAGGTGCCGAGCGTCTGGGCACCTCTGCCGGTATCGCCATCGTTACCGGTGCGCCCAAGGCTTAAGGGGTACCTGCCATGGCTAAGATTATCGGCCCCGGTTCGCTGATTGTTGACGTGACCGGATTTGCACCCCATCTGCCTGTCGCAGGTGAGACCACCAAGGGCACGACACTGCGCTTTGGTCCCGGCGGTAAGGGCTCCAATCAGATGACTGCTGCCCACCGCGCTGGCTCGGACGTTCGCATTATCAGCTGCCGCGGTGACGACGTGCTGGGACAGATTCTCAAAAAGCACTACGAAACGGAAGGCATGAGCGAGCAATACGTCAAGATCGATCCCAATGCCGAGACGGCAAGTGCGCTGATTGAGATCGACGAGAGCGACGCGCAAAACAGAATTATTGTTATTTTTGCTGCCAACGAGCAGGTCGGACGCGAGAGCGTTTACGCTGCTGAGGCGGATTTTGCCGATTGCGACGCGGTATTGACCCAGTTTGAGACCACTGCCGAGGCGGTCATTGCTGCCAAGGAGCTGGCGCACAAGTACGGCAAGCCGTTCATTCTCAACCCCGCGCCCTATCTGCCCGTCGATTTGACGCTGTTTGACGGCGCGGACTTTGTCACGCCCAACGAGACCGAGGCGGAGCAGTTCACGGGAATCAAGGTGGACACGGTTGAGGATTGCCGCCTCGCCGCGCAGAAATTTTTTGAGATGGGTGTTAAGAACGTGATCATCACGCTGGGCGTGCGCGGTGCGTTCTACACCAACGGCAAGGAGGAAATCATTGTTCCTTCCATCAAGGTCAAGGCGGTCGAGACGACCGGCGCGGGTGACGCCTTCAACGGCGGTCTGGCTACGACCATTGCCGAGGGGCTGCCCATGCAGACGGCGCTGCAGTTTGCCACCTGCACGGCGGCGATCTCTGTCACGCGCCTGGGATCGTCCCCCTCCATGCCCTATCGCCATGAGATCGTGGCGCTTATGGAAAAGGAGTTCGGCGTCACGCTGTAATTTCCCAAAAAGGAGTATCTGTATGCGCATTTTGGTTCTCTTTAAGACGCATCTTGACGTCGGCTTTACCGATTTCAGCGAGGCTGTCGTTCAAAAATACAATCAGCATTATATTCCCAAGGCGATCTCGGTTGCGCGTGAGGTCGCGGCATCGGGACGCGGCGAGGGCTTTGTCTGGACAACGGGCAGTTGGCTGATCGCGCAGTATCTGCGCACGCAGAGCGCCGAGGACGTCGCACAGATGGAGGAAGCGATCCGCAAGGGCTGGATCAGCTGGCATGCGTTGCCCTGTACCATGCACTCCGAGCTATGCACGGGCGAGCTGTATGACTACGGTCTGTCGCTCTCACGGGATCTGGACGCGCGCTTTGGACGGGAGACGATTGGCTGCAAATGCACCGACGTTCCCGGACACACGGCGGCAATCATCCCCTATCTTGCGGCAAGCGGCGTGGAGCTTTTGCACATCGGCGTCAATCCTGCATCGACGCCGGCTGACGTGCCGACCGTCTTTCGCTGGAGATTTGCCGACAGCGAGATTACCGTCATGTACAACGGCGGCGATTACGGCGAGTTTACGCAGATTCCCGGCACGGATACCTACGTTTATTTTGCCCATACGGGCGACAATCTCGGTCCGCAGTCGGCGGCCGAGATCTTTGGCGTTTATGATGCGATTCATGCCAAGTACCCCGAGGCGACGGTTTGCGCGGCCGATCTGAGTGACGTGGCGCGTGCCGTGGCGGCGGTCAGGGATGCGCTGCCGGTGGTGGAGGCCGAGATGGGCGACACCTGGATCCACGGTGCTGCGACCGACCCGCAGAAGGTTGCGCAGTATCGGGCGCTGTTGCGCTATGCCAAGGGCGCACAGAAGGATGAGGCGCGAGCCATTTACGACGCGCTTTTGCTCGTCCCCGAGCATACCTGGGGAATGGACGAAAAAACGCACCTGGGCGAGAACAAAAATTATATTCGTTCCCGCTTTGAAAAGGTGCGAAACAACTATAAATACAAAAAAATGGAGCTGTCCTGGGCAGAGCAGCGCAGATACGTGCTGGATGCGGCGGATCAGGTCAAGGACGCTGCCGTGCGCGAGGCGTTGCTTGGCGAGTGGTATGCGCAAAAGCCCGATTTTGCTCTCATGCGTGAGCTGCCCGTGGGTGAGGCGAGCGTCGGCGCTCTGCACGTCGGATTTTCGGAAAACGGTGAGATCACCTCGCTCCACTATGGGCAGGCGGGTCTGACCTTGGACGACTGTCGTCTGTTTGGCTTCTCCTATGACGAGTATTCCTTTGACGAGGTGTGGGCGTTCCAGAATGCTTACCTCATCCCGCGATTTATCCGCGATTTTGAGGAGACGGGCGTGCTCAACTGGGGCATCAACGACTTTGGCAAGTATGGTCTGCAGGACGAGCGCAACGAGCACACTGCTGCCGCGCCGCTGTCCTACCGCTTATACACGGATGAGGCGTCCTTGTACGTAGCGTATGAGATGGATGCGCGGGTGAGCGAGGAAAACGGGCAGCCGCCGATGTGTTGCCTTAAGATCACGCCGTGTGAGCGCGAGATCTTGTTTGATTTTGCTTGGTTTGACAAGCCTGCCAACCGCGTACCCGAGGCCATGTGGCTGCGCTTTGATCCGCGCCGTATGCTGCGTGGTATTTCCAAGCTGGGTTATGTGATCGACCCTGCAAACGTGATTGGACACGGCGGACGCGGCTTGCATGCGACCGACGGCACGCTGTATTTCGACGGCGTCAAGCTGCAGAGTTTGGATGCCGTGCTGTGCTCGGTGGGAGGTAAGAACGTTTACCGCTACGTGACCGACATGCCGCCGATGGACAAAGGAGTATACGTCAATCTCTTCAACAACCAGTGGGGAACCAACTTCCCCATGTGGAACGAGGGAGACGGACGGGCGAGATTTGTGCTGTCTGCACAGTGATTCTTGGAGGTGCTGACTATGACCAATATAGAGCGAGTAAGCAAGCTGCGCGCAGGTGCTGTGGCGCCGGCGGTCTGCTATTTGGAATTTTACCTGCATTTTTATCGCTATTTTCAAGAAAAAGAGATTCCGTACAGTCATGAGGCATACGGCGAGGCATTTTATTACGCTTGCGAGCGCGTCACGCCCGTCATCGAGGCGGGTGAGCTGATCGTCGGGCGCGTGATCGGTGGCCTTGATGCCGAGATGACGGCCGCCTGGAACGGCGAGCTGGGCAATTTCGCGCGGCAGACGGCAGCCGGGGCGGGTGGCGGACAGGACTCGCATATGTCGATCGACTATCCGCTGCTTCTGACGCAGGGTGTCGAGGGCGTGATCGCCAAGATCGATGCCTATGCTGCACAGCACGCGAATGAGGCGGCACAGCTGCTTTACCGCAACGCGCGCCGCTGCTTAGAGGGCGTGGTGCTTCTGTCCGAGCGATATGCGGCACTGGCTGAGGATATGGCGAAGGCATGCGGCAGTGCCGACGAGAGCGCAGAGCTTTACGAGATCGCACGCATCTGCCGCGCTGTGCCGAGAAAGCCGGCAGCTACCTTCTATGAGGCGGTGCAATCGGCGCATTTCATGTCGTTTTGCGTGTCGTTCAATCCCTTGCGCTTGTGTCCGCAGCAGTTTCAGCTGGGACATCCCGACCGTTATCTGCTCCCGTACTATGAAGCGGATATGGCATCCGGGCGCATTGACCGCGAGAGAGCACAGCTTTTGATGGATTGCCTGGCGATCCAGATCAACCACCGCGTGCCGGCCGGTCTTTCCAGCGGATACATGCTGGGTGGGCGCGACGAGAGCGGTGCGGTGGTTGCCAACGATGTCACTGAGATGGGATTGCGCGCCATTGACGAGGTGCGGTTGGTTTATCCTGCGGTTGGCTTTTGCTATACGCCGGATATGCCCGACAAATATCTTGCGTTGTCCTGCGAGATCCTGTCACACGGCTGCTCGCATCCCGCGATCTTCAACGATGATATCATCACGCAAGGATTGATGGAATACGGGTTGCCGCGCGAGGAAGCGTGTAACTATATCCACAGCACCTGCGTTGAGATCACGCCGGTGGCCTCCTCGCATGTGTGGGTGGCGTCCCCTTACACCAATCTGTTGGCCATCCTTTTGGATGTCATGAAAGGTGCGCCCGAGAGCTATGAGGCACTCGTTGCGGCGTACCAAGACAAGCTGGCAGCAAGCATTCGCGCCAATTTTGAAGCGCACAATGCGGCGCGCAAGCACCGTGCGGTGCATGCCTTCAATCCGCTGCTTTCCTGCTTTGTGCATGACTGCCTGCGCGATGGTGTGGATATTGAGTGGGGCGGCGGTCGCTACAACTGGATCATGCCCTCCTTTGTCGGTATGGCGAATCTGGTCGACTCTCTGTACGCCATCAAAACGCTGGTATATGAGGAAAAATCGCTGACCATGCAGGAGTATCTTGACGTACTGGCGGCCAACTATGAGGGATACGAGGCACTGCACGCCCGCATTCTCAATAAGCTGCCCAAGTACGGCAACGATAACGACGACGTGGACGGACTGTTTGGCGAGATGACTGCCTTTATCATTGCCGAGTGCCGCAAGCACACCCCCATTCACCAAAACGCACGCCTGGTTCCCAGCGTGTTCTGCTACGTGCGCCACGAGCAGTTTGGTGCGCAGACGGGCGCGACGCCTGACGGCAGACTTGCGACCTTCCCCTTGGGCGATGGCTCGGGACCGGCGCAGGGCAGAGAATTGTGCGGTCCGACGGCTTCGATCATCTCCAGCACCAAGTGGTCGCATAAGGAATTTATAGGTGGCGTGGCGGTCAATATCAAGTTTGCTAAAAAGCATTTTGACGGCGACTCGCTTGCAAAGGTCATGGCGCTGGTCAAGACCTACATGCTGCGCGGCGGCTTTGAACTGCAGGTCAACGTGATCGACCGCGACACGCTGCTCCGTGCGCGTGAAAATCCTGCGGCGCACAGAGATCTTGTGGTACGTATCGGCGGCTACAGCGATTATTTTGTGCGCCTGTCACCCAGAATGCAGCAGGAGGTTATCACGCGTACCGAGCACGAGCTTTGATAGGAGGTTTCAGATGGAGAATTTTGATGCTAAGAAATTTGCGACGACGTTGAAAAGAAAGGTCAGCGCGGGAATGCTGATCATAGCGCTGCTGTGCGTGACGGTGACGTTCAGCACACTATTTACCGATGACATACATCTGTGGTGGAGTATCATTGCTTTGGCGTTGTTTTTTGTGCTTCGCTGGACTATTGTGATGTGGTATGCAAAAAAGCTGTACGCATTGATAAATGATGACCTTGCTCCCGATCGACTTCTGGATGTTATCCGCGAGGGGAAATTCTATTCCCGCAACGCCATCCTGGAGTTGACCGCCTATCTTGCGGCAGGACGCTGGCAGCAGGTGGCGGATATTTGTGCCCAAAAGCTGAATGATCCCACCCTGGCTGCTGAAAAATGTAATTATATGGCTTATCTGGCGGATATGTATTTTTCGCTTGGGGATGACGCCCGGCTGCGTGAGATTGTGGATGCTTATGACGCTTATGCGGCGGCAATCAAGCCGAACACGGCTATCAAGCGCTGGAAAGATAGTATGGTGTATTATCGCAACTATCTGAATGGCGCGTATGCAGAGTGCTTCGCCGAATGGGAGAGAAGGCGACAGAAAGAGAAAAACCATAAGGTAAGTCGATATATTCAAATCGTTCGCAGCTACAAGCACGGAGTTCTCTTCTACCGCGCAGGACACATGGACGAAGCGCAGGTGCTGTTTGAGCGTGTTGTCGCGGACGCACCGCAGTTGGCGCTGGCCGCTCTGTCGGAGGAATATTTGCGCGCGATGAGGGAGGGTGGCGAGCCTTGCTTTGGCGAGCGCGTGACACCCAGCGGTCAGGATTGCCTGCCGCCCATTCCCAAATCCCATCGCGTGCTGCATATCGTTGCGCGTGTGGCTATGACCGTGGCTCTCATTATGTTTGCTGTAGTGGCTGTTCTTCTGCTGGTCGCGGAGATTTTGCTTTAACAGGGAGGATATTTATGAAATTATCGTGTTATCGTATCTTCAAGCTGCTTCTGATCGGCCTTTTGACGTTTGGCTTGTGCGCTTGCGGCGCGCCGGATACCTCGAATGAGCCAAAGAATGATCCTATGCCCGATCAGCCCGTGGAGGAAACGCCCGAGCCTGTGCCTGCTCCGGAGCCCATTGAGCTTTGGATCATGGACGCGCCATACAACGCCAAGGGTGACGGCGTAACCAATGATCGTGCGGCCATCCAGGCGGCGATCGATGACGCACATGCTGCACCGGGCGGCGGTATTGTTCATCTCAATGCCGGCAAGGTGTTCTGCATGAGTAATATTATGCTGCGCAGCAACGTAGAGCTGCATTTTGAGGATGGCGCCATGATTTTGCAGAGCGACGACCCTTCGGATTTTGTCAATCCTCTCAAGGGCTTTGTCAAGCAGGAGCTGGTGATGGGACAGTACGTCGATTCCAACATCCAGTGGGATGCGGCGGCGTTTTATAATTTTCCTCTGATTTATGCAGGTGCAGGGACGAAAAACGTTAAGATCACCGGTAAGGGCGTCATCGAAATGGCGGCGGGCAGCGATCCGCGCGGCATTATGACCATGCAGGCCATTGGCTTTTTCGATGTGGACGGCTATGAGCTGTCCGGCTTTACCGTGCAAAAATATCATGCCTACTGCATCAAGGCGGTGGCATGTCAGAACGGATTGTACAAGAATTTGAAGATTGATATCACCGGTGGAACCATGGGCGGTACGGACGGCATCAACCTCAATGGCTGCCGAAATATCCGCGTGACCGGCTGTGATCTCAACACCGGCGACGATGGTGTGTACATCGCGTCCACCTACAAGGACCCCAGAGAGGGCTTGTGGTACAATTGTGACAACCCGTTGCCCATTGAGAACATCGAGATCGATAACAACCATTGCGAAGTGGCTTGGGATGAGACCAAAGCGTTTGCCTTTATTCTGTGGGGGTCAACCTATCCCGAGCAGAAGCAGGTTGAGGTCAACAATATTTACATCCACGACAACTATTTTGAAAGCATGGGCGCATGGTCGGGCTGCTGGAATCTGGAAACACGCACCTATGACGGTAACGGTTCCAATAATCCCATCAAGAACGTTCGCTTTGAGAACAACGAGGTCGATCGCATCCAAAGCAACTTTTACGGCGTGCCGATCAGCGACGTTTACGGCTTTGACTGTATGACCACGCTGCAAAACGGCGATTTTGCGCAGCATGATATTTACTGGATTTCTCGCGGCGGTGAGAGTGCCGGTGCGGTGGGCGGACACGGTTTCCTCAAGCCGGATGGCGGGGATGCCGCGCTGTATCAAGGTCTCAAGCTCAACGCAGGCATCAGCTACGATTTTACGGCCGACGTAACCACTGACGGTGGTGCATATCGCCTGTATGTCCGCGATCAGGTGACGCAAAAGCTGATCGCTTCTAAGGAAATTGCTGCCGACAGTAAGAAAAACGTAACGCTGCGCTTTGATGTGCCGACGACGGGCAACTATCACGTGGGTATTGAGTGCGGTGACGCAAAAGCCGGCACGGCGGAGATCGACAATGTGACGCTTGCGGCAGATCTTGGTGGCGAGCTGAGCGATGGTAATACGTTGTTCACCGATTTTGAGCCGACCTCGGTCAAGGATGGCGGCGGCATGCGCAACGAGCTGGGCTTTGTCTTCTCATCCCGTGTGAACGGTGAGGTGATGGCCGTGCGTATCTATACGGCAGAGCGCGAGGCGGGCATCCATTACGTCAGTCTTTGGGATACGGCAACGGGAAAGCTGGTGAGCGATGAGATCTATGAGTGGGAGATCGTGCCCGGTTATGAGGGGTGGCGCGAATTCGAGCTGCCCGAGAGCGTCAGCATCAAGGCAGGGAAGAAGTACACCGTTTCGGTGTCTGCCGGGCCGGATTGCTTGTTCTCCTGGGGAGAGGCGCAGCTCAAGTCTCCGATCGAGAGTGGCGATCTTGTGACCTATCCGAACGGCGGTGTTTACAGCGCTGACGGCGTTCTTGGGAAGATGCCTGCCGGTGTGACGGCGAGCAACTATTTCCGTGATATCGTCTTTATTGCCGATTGAGGCAGAAGCATAAACGATTGTGCAAACAGTGGGGGCGGTGCGGCTGCGATAACGGCTGCACCGCCCGAAATGTTGGTGTCCTAAAAGAATTAGCATTTTGTGTCAAAATTTTCAAACTTCCTGTTGACATTTTCGATGAAATGGTATATAATAAGTGTACGTTGATCGTGAGGCATGATTTGCGCCGCACGATGCAAGTACCGTAAAATACATACAAAGGAGATTCTGACTATGAAAAAACTGCTTGTAATGCTGCTGGCACTGGCGATGATGATCACTTGCATCGCTATGACTGCATGCACCGACACCGAAACTCCCGATGATCAGGGTCAGCAGGGTGAGACCCCTGAGAACCCCGATGACACCGCTCACACTCATGCCGGTGGCGAAGCTACCTGCACCGCAAAGGCAAAGTGCGCTGATTGTGGCGAGGAGTATGGCGATCTTGCTGATCACGACTATGATAAGAAGGGCATCTGCAAGGTTTGTGAGGCTAAGGACCCTGAGGTCGAGGCTGAGGAGAAGGCTGCCGCTGAGGCTGCTGCTCCCGTTATCGAGCTGATCAAGGGCCTGGAGAGCATCACCGCCGTTGACGAGAGCAACCTGGCTGACGCTCAGGCAAAGTACAATGCTGCTAACGATGCGTACAACGCATTGGATAAGAACGGTAAGGACGCTGTCGGTAAGGAGAACAAGGCTGTTCTGACCGCTGTTAAGAACCTGATCAAGGATTATGAGACCGCGATCGAGTCCGTTAAGGCTGCTGCAGAGTGGAAGGAAACCGTTTGGGCTGCTCTGCCCCAGACCAAGATCGCTAACGCTACCATCACTATCGACGGTGAGTTTGATAACGATGCGATGAACAAGTGCACGCCCATGACTCTGACCAAGGAGCAGTGCGACGAATGGAATGCTGAGGGTCGTAAGGACGGCGCAGGTGTTGTTGGTGACACCTCTCTGACCGCAGGTGCTGAGACTGATATCAGCTTCTACGTTATGTACGATAACGATTATCTGTACGTTGTTGAGTGGCGCTGCGACCTGAACTGGAACTTCTCCGCACAGGACTTCAAGAAGTCCTACACCGGTGACGGTTCTCTGCTTTGGTTCGTTAACACCGGCGATGCTGCTACCTGGATCGCTAACGGCGGTTCTGCCGAGGCCGGCGACAAGCCCGCTTTCGGTATGATGTGGAACGCAGGTGTCGGCGGCGAGAAGCCCGGCGAGAACAAGCCGCAGATCGCTTACTACCCCGAGGATGACCAGTCCGCTCCCGACGAGAAGACTGCTTCCGGTAAGTGGAATTACGCTCTGAAGTGGGATGCTGATCAGTACTACTACGTGCTTGAGGTTGCTATTCCGTGGGCAGACGTTCCCTTTACCTTTGCTGACATGGATGCAGGTAACATTTCTGCTACCTTCTGCTCCGTTGACATCGTTAACCCTGAGTTTGACGGTGACACCGGCAAGCTGTGGGCAGGTATGGGCTATCAGATGCAGTTCCCCGGTGTTAACAACTGGTGCCTGTCTCAGCCTCTGATCCCCAACAAGTAATTTATTAAATAAGCAAATCGCATTATGCCCTCCGACCACGGTCGGAGGGCGTTTTGTGATTTCAAGGGGTTGGGATTATGAAAAAAATGTAAAAAAACGTCAACAAAAAATTTACAAATACAGGGCCGAGATGACTTGACAAGTAGGGCAGTGTATGCTATAATATATGCGAAGATATTTTGTTTGAAACACAAGATGTAGCGGCGTCTCTCCATGCACCGCACCATACATATACGGAATTTCAAAAATGCGGAGGATGAAAAATGTTGAAAAAGATTTTAGCGTTTGCACTGGCACTTCTGATCGTGGCTTCTATGGCAGCTTGTAAGAAGGATCCGGAGGACGAGCAGAACCCCGATGATCAGCCTGGACAACAAATCGATACGACCGATCCCGATGGTACGACGGATCCGATTACCGATCCTGAACCTGAGCCCGAACCCGAGCCCGAGCCTCAGCCCGTCGATCCCGAGGCTGCGATGGAGGTGGTCAACGAGGAGGTTTACGCGACGGTTACGGTTGATCTGCGCTCAACGCCCGCAATTGAAGATAATGTGGTAGACGTGCTGCGCTACGGTCAGCGAGCAACTCGTATCAAGAAGGGTGAAACCTGGAGCAAGATCATGTACCAGGGTACTGAATATTTTGTTGCAAGCAACTGCTTGGCGCTGTATGATAGCACTGTCGTTTTGCCCGGAGATAAGACCGAGGATAACGAGGGTGGCACCACGGTAGCCCCCGACACCTCCGATTTTGTTAAGCTTGAGTCTCCTGAGACGGTGTACGTCGTTGTTGATACCGCGCTCAATCTGCGCGCAGAGCCCCACATCAACGGTGAGGTCAAGATGCGCGTCGGCTTCGGTACCAAGATGGAGCGTGTCGCGCTCAACAACAGCTGGAGCGAGGTTTCCTACAACGGACAGACCTACTACGCATATTCCGAATTTTTGACCAACGAGCAGATCACTGACGAAGGCTACACGCCTCTGGCAGCACCGCAGACCATGTACGTCACGGCGCAGTCGATGTGGGTACGCTACTATCCCAGCATGCTTGAGGCAGCCAAGGTTCCTTACACCGTCATGGATGGCTTGCACTATGGCGATGCGGTACAGGTGATCGCCATCTCCCCGGATAACTCCTGGGCAAAGGTCATCATTATGGGCAACGAGTATTACGTCGGTTATCAGCATCTCTCGACGGCTGCTCCCGCCGGCGGCGGTGAGATCGTTGAGCCTGAGATCCCCGGCGGTAAATAAGATTTGATTTGGCAGGGAGCATCCGCGTGGATGCTCCCTGTGTTTTTGTTGAAAATTGCAGATACCACTTGACAACACGGCGAAAATGTGGTACAATTAAAAACTGGAAATATATATCAATAAGACATCGAAAGGATGGATCAAAACACATGAATAATTCGCAGAAGACTATGGATAAGATCGTCGCGCTTTGCAAGGGCCGCGGCTTTATCTTCCCCGGCTCCGAGATCTACGGCGGCTTGGCCAACTCCTGGGACTACGGCCCCTTGGGCGTTGAGTTCAAGAACAACGTCAAGAAGGCTTGGTGGAAGAAGTTTGTTCAGGAGAGCAGATACAATGTCGGTTTGGACAGTGCTATTATTATGAACCCTCAGGCATGGGTGGCTTCCGGTCACGTCGGCGGCTTCTCTGACCCTTTGATG
>JAEIGA010010267.1_pt1 | contig 14191 bp, 23 predicted proteins | sample 9270691 | NCBI WGS metagenome assembly JAEIGA01 (sample SAMN17057246, study PRJNA624740) | gut metagenome | biome: biome; isolation source: fecal sample | host: Bos grunniens | place: China: Xizang | collected 2019 | reverse complement strand
TTTAATTAATTTATTTAAATGTTCTAAAATTGCAGGAGCTCCAGTTAACTGACGACCTAAAGCTTGCATTACTTGGCTTAAATCGGTTGTTAATAAATCATAAGCCTTAATCATATGAGCTTCAGCTTCAGCTATATCTGCGGCAAGAGTTAAACTCTCTTCATCGTCTGCAATTCCAGTTTTATTCATTTGCGCCGTTAGTCTACTATCTCTATAAGCCTTTTGGCGATAAGTAATTTCATCGTAGTCAGGATCGTAAATACCGTCGCTATATCCTAAATATTCATTTGTATCAGTTTTATTCAACCAAACTAAGCCTAAAGTTTTATTATTAGTTTCATCAGTTGGTTCATGATAATTATAATAAATAGGACTAGTTGTATATAACTGTAAAGTATTGTTAGTAATAGATATTAAATCATTTCCAAATCCTAATTTTATGTTTCGTATATTAATAGGAGTTTTTGGTAAAATATTACCACTACTATCAATAAAAGGATTTTCAATACGATGACCTTCTAATCTGCCATCATCATCAAAATATACACCTTCATAAGCAGATAATCTAATCATAGAAATCATACCAAAAGCTGCGATATTTATTTTCTTTTCTTGATGGGAGTAAAGCTCAAAAGAATATGGATTACCAATCATTTCACTACTATCAAAAGTAATGTATTTATGATCATAAGCATCATCATCTTTAGACTTTTTAATAAATAAATCTAAAACCAATCCATAATTGCCTTGAGATAAAGTTCCCAAATTAGTCATAAAGTCTGCAGATAGAGTTAAAGTATTGTAAATACCATTCTCTTGTAAAGCTTGATATTTTGAATCATTACTAATATCAACTTCCCAAATTAAAACTTCATCTTCTGTGTTTGTATGTATCTAAAATGAAGAAATATTCTGAGGAGAACCCATTGTGGCTAACATGTTTTCCTCTAATGGTAGTGCTGTTCCAAGAGGGGAGATGTAAGTTACTGGCGCACCAGAAGCATCTCCAACATAAGGACCTTCAATAAATTTTCTTTCATTAAAATCTCCATTTAAAACAGATACTCGAACCTAGTCATTCTTTTTATAACTAGTGTCATTGGTATATGCATCAAAGCGAATAGTGCCGTCAGATACAATATAATGTCCATTATCTTTGTCACTATCATCTGTAATGGTACAAATCATAGTAGTATCAAAAGATAAATTAGATAATCTCTCTGACACAATTATATCAATCGCTTTACAAAATTGTTCTAAATTCATTGCCATATAACCAGTATCTCCTTTCTCTCCTTAATCTATTATACTATAAAATTTTAGAAAAGTCAATTATTTGCATTAGACCAAATAAAAAAAGGGTAGGTTATCATATGATAACCTACCCCTAAAAGTTATTTGCGGTTTGCATATTGAGAAGCTTGATTAATTAAAGTATTAAATGCTTCTTCAATTTCATTTCTATCTTGGACACCAGGGAAACTTGCCTCAATATGAACATTTTGTTCTAAGGTCTCTCCAACACTCTGTCCAAAATAAGGACTTGATAATATACCGCCAATTTGTGAACTTAATGCCTGCAAATCCAAAGTCTAAAGAATCTTATCTAAGAATTCCATAGTATTTAGCAAATCAGCTGTTTGTTGCTGATTTAAAACTAGTTCTTTTTCATGTAGAACTGCTAATTTTCCGTAAGGACCCCATTCACCAGTATATCCACCAGTATCAAATCCTAAAAGCTCTTTTGCTTTAGCTTTACTATATCCCATACCGCTTAAATGAGTTGGGAAAGTATAGTTAATATACTGTTGTGCTGCGCGCACTTCAGCTTCAGTGAATCCTGCGGCTATACCTTTTTTAACACGATTTTCAACACCATTTCCCCAATCACCAGCAACAATGTGGTTATAAGCTTCCATAATGCGATCCCAAGTTAATTCATCTTCTTTACCATCAGTTCCACTATCTTCTTTTCCGGTCTAGCCACCATCAGAACCATTATTTCCGCTTCCTGCCGTACCACCATCAGATCCATTAGTACCTGCATTTCCTGAGCCGCTATTGCCCTCATTTCCAGATCCACCGCTATTTCCATCATCAACATCGTCTTGATTTTCATAAGTAGATCTTGGTACTCCATTAATAGTATTAATCATTAAATTATATTCATTAATAACATCAAGAATACTTTTTCTTAAGCCTAAGTATTCATTAGTTAAATTATGAACAGAGGTAATTTCATTATCTAATGCTGGGATAACAGAATTAACAGTTGTGTCTGCTAAAGCTTGACTATTTGTAGTAATATTACCAACATTAGTTTCAATTTCTGACAATGATTTACCAACCAATGATTCAATACCTGCAACATCAGTTTGCCATTGCTGGAATGCATTTGCAACACCAGTAATATATGTTGATACGCTGGCTTTCCACTGAGCAGTATTATAAGTCATATCTGCAAAATCAGTAGACCATGCGTCTCGCACAACTCTACTATCTGTTGTAATTGCAACTTGATATAGGGAAGAATAATCTTGTAATTTCTAATAATAATATTCTTGGGCGTCAGTCATAGCCTAGTTATATTCAGCTTGAGTTTCAAATTCTCCATTTAACCATGCTTCTTGAATGCTTGTTAAAGTATCATACATTTCTTGCATGGTCTCTGCATATTTTTGACTATAATCATTAGCACCTTCAAGACCAATATTATATAACTTATTTTGAGCATCTTCAAGCTATTGCTGAGCTTCAGCAACTTGATTCTAATCAGCAGTATAAACATAGCCAAAATTACCTTCACTATCTCTCTATAAGCGAACAGTAGACTTAGCCTGCTGTGCTTCTTCAAGAGCAATTTCCGCAAGTAGTAAATCATATTTAGCTTGCTAAATATCTAACTCATACTGACTCAATTTAGTTTGATTTTGCAATGCAGAAGTTTCTTCCATAAATTGCTTCAATCGTCTCTTGGCAACACTATTAGTAGTTTTGTCAATTTCTTGTTGAGTGGTACGCATCATTTTATTAGTTTCATAAATCTGATTTGTAGTAGTTAGATATTCCTCTTGTAGACTACTAGCACGCTCCATTGCGGTCATCATATTATCAAATGATCCATAGCCTTTAGTTAATTCATTCTCTAAAGTTTGACCCAAATCTGCTAATTCATTTTCTACAACTGCTCGTAATGCTTCACCCCAAGCCGCAGCATCAGACAGCATCTAATCTTGAGCTTCATTTGCAGCTGTTTGAGCGTCAAGCCATTTCTGCTCATATCCTTTTAATACTTCTTCGGAAATTAATCCTTGGTCATATAAGTCTTTCTGCTATTGGTAAATGCGAGCTTGCTCCTCAGCATCTTTTTTGCGAGACTCATACCATGCAGCAGAAACATCTGCCTGGTTTTTAGCAACAGAAGCCTAACCTTTTAAAATGGCTCCCATTTTCTTATAATCTGTAGATTTTCCAAGAACCTCAAGAATGTTAGTATAATGATCTAAAACTGTATTAGAGTGTTCAATCATATCAGTATATACTGACAACTCATCCATAGCAGCTTCTAGAGTATCGCCATAATAATGTACCATTGCATCATCCATTTCTGCAATAGCGGCAACATTATTCATCATACCCGCTTTAATTTCTTCTAAGCCAGCAATATAATCAGCATCACTAATTTTATTTTGAGCCTTCAAAGACTCAAGTTCTTTGTATCGTTGATTATAAGTTTCAAGCTAATTTAAATAGCCTTTCATTTGACCGCCGAATTCTCCATTTTGCAATTGTTCTAAAGAACCAGACATATAAGCCAATGCCTCAGCCATTTTATAGAAATTATCACCGAGCACACTAATTAAATGCTCAAATAACTCAATATCATCTTCATCAAAACCAATTTCAAGCTCTAATTGCTCACTCCATTTTTGATATCGTAATTCTCGCTTTTTTCGCTCATTTGCTTCAATAGCATCTTCGCTATCTCGGAATTTTTGAGCGGACTCATCATATAAACCAAGAGCGTCTTGTAAATCAGCAATATTATCACGTAAAGGTTGTAAAACGGTCTCTTCATAAGCAGCTTGATCTTCGGCTAATTTATTTTTCTATTCATCAGTTAAGCTTGGGTCTAAAGACTATTCATAATAAGAATTATATTCAGCTTCAGCATCAGCCAGTTGCTAATGAACTTTATCCATTACATCTTCATAATCTGTAATATAGCCATCTTCAATTGTGAAAGATAAACCTAACTTACTAGCAGCCTATTGAACACTAGTCGCATCTTCATTCATGTATGTTTCTGCTTCATCTCTTTGGCGCTTCAAAGCTTCAGTTTCTTCATCGATCATATCAATTTGATCTTGAATATTATTAAGCCTATCTTTGCCCCAAAGTTCATCTTGAGCATCAGCAAGTTTCTACATCTCTCTACCAACTTTACCAAGAATATCTGTTACCTCTTTATAACGCTCAACAGTATCAGATTTTCTCGTTGTGCTACCCTAAGAAGGAGTACTAGTAGATCCGCCTCCTCCCCCAGTATCTTGTTTACCAGTAGTTGTTACTGAATTACTTACACTTGGAGTTGGTAAAGAAGTAAAAGCTGTTGTAATATTGCCTTCACCTTCAGTACCTTCAATACTATATTGAGGGACATATCCCTTAACTTTAACTGGAGTGCCTGAATATGTCTAAGTATATTTACGGTATAAGGGCATTCTTGCTGTTAAAGGAGTTCCATCCTCTTTATATCCATAAATATAATCTTCAGACCCTAAATATTGACGACGTTCATCGGTAATAGTAGTAGGTACTTCTGTTTCCTGTTCTACATAAGTAGTTTTAACATTTGCACTAACATTTAATCCAGCTAAAGCGGCTTCAATCTATTCTTTAGTCATATTACCAGCTTTAATCATTTCGTTAAAAGAATTGATTAATTCTGATTGATCAATATTACCGGCTTTAACTCCTTCAGCCATATTGGCTTTCAGATAATCCCAATGAGATTGCACCTTGGATAAAGCAGTGTCATCAACATCTAAATTCGCAATAATATTGTCAGCAGCAGCTAATCTTAAACGCAATAGAGCTTCTCCATCACCATCTAATGCTTTCTTTAAATCTTCTGAATTTAAAGTGGCTTCAGCAAAAGCATCGCTTAACATAGATCCATCTGCAATATTTAAAATATCTGCTAAATCAGTTTTTAAATCAGATAAAGTATTAGACCATTCTGCACTGCCTCGATTAGAATCTTTTAATGCTTTTTTATAATCCTCTAAATTATCATTTAAATTAGAAACGCCTCTATCTAAACGCATATTTGCTGCTGCTAATTTTGAAGCATCTTTTAAGCTTAAATTAGAATTCTTATGCAATTCTTTTAAACGCTTTGCATAATCTTCTAAATCTTCATTATTTAAATCATAAGCTTTAGCCATTTCGCCAATTTCAATAGAAGCTTCCAAAGCATCCTCTGCAGCTTGGATAGTAGCTTTATCGCCTGTTAACAGCGCTTTTGAATATTCTTCAGCCTCTTCAGTACAGTTTTCATATTGCTCAGCTAAATTTAATAATGCCTAACCATATTCATATGTATCCAATCCTGCGTCTTTGCTTAAGCCTGCAGCTTGAATTCGCTACAATTCTTCCAAAGAGCTTGCTTGATTAGCTAAAACATTTAATTGTTTGTCATATGCTTCTGCACCAATATCTTTAGCTTTGTACATGGCTTCCAATTCATCAATGGAAGCAGCAGTAGAAGCATAGATTTCTTCAGCTTTAGTATCATCATAGACATCATTTTCATAATTTGAATTTAGAGTTAAGACATCACTATAGAATTGTTGTAAAATTGCTTTTGCTGCATTAACCTATTCTTCTGTCGCATTTGGATCAATTAAGGTAGCAGATAGCTCTTTTAGATACTCTGTATCATATCCCATATTTGCAATATGTTCAGATTCATTTGTTAAAAGAGCATTAGTCATAGAATTCATGCGTTCATTGGAATCAGTACCATTAGCCAAACCATACCAATCTTCTTTAGTAAAGGTTGTACCATCACTCCAACCCCAATTATTAATAGCGTCATGAGCCGCACGAGCCTTAGCATTATCATCCTTTGTACTTTGTAATTGCTCTTTAGCATAATCATCTGCCATAGTACTAATATCACCTGCGCCGATATATTTATAACCATCAGCAGTCATCATAAACATATCAGCAAGTTCTGCATTATATTTAATTAAACGATCATAGTCTTCATCGGAAATAATACTACCAATCTCAATATCTTTAGTTAATTCTTTAATATCTGCAATTTTAGAACGAATTTTATTTAAGTCTGTATGAACGACAGAAAGATTTATATTCTACATTGCATTAACTAAAGTTTTCCATTCAGCGCTATTTGTATCAATATTAATACCAATTTGCAATAATTGATAATTAAACTCTTGAAGAGCCTCTTCTCCAGAAGACCAATCAATGTTATTAGCAATAGACATAATTTCTTCTGATTTATCAGAATATTTATCCATAATACCCTATAAGCCAGCATCAAAATTAGTCATTACATATGCTCCGCCGTGAAGCGCAAGACTATTTAAGGTATCTGCATAAGCTTTTAAAGTACCCTGTGTCACATTTTGAATAGTTGTATCGTTAGTATCAATCATATTATTGATTAATCCACTGACTGCACTACCATACTCTCCAGCATATAACTTTATATTTTCAATATTGGCTTTTTGCTATTCTGCAATTTGATCAAGAATCTCTTCTTTAGTACCTTCAAATCCAAGAGCTTGCAAATCAGCTTCGCTCATTTTCTATAATTCTTGATTATTTGTATCAGCAAGCTAACCCACAGTTAAACCAGACATATCTCCTGATTTAGCTCCAGTTAAAATATCTACAGTACCCTCTTGGAGTTTACTTAAAATGTCAACAATTTTTTCTCCAGCTTCATTTACTTTTGCATCAGCATCCTGTGCTGCTACAACTGCTGCCCACTCGTCTTGACTAATGACTTTCTTTTGAGTTTTACCGCTTTCATCAGTATAAGAATATTCAACGCCACCATCTTTTCGATAATCAGTAACTTTATAATCTTTTAAATCTCCAAGTCCCTAATCTTCTGCATATCTTGCCCAAGCATCTTTTTGTGCATCAGAACCCTTACCAAAGAAACCTGCCTGATATTCATCACTCATATATTTTTTCATTGCTTCGTCAGTGGCTTTTGCATATGCGTCTCCAGCAAATACACCAACATCTTCTGCATCTCTAGAATTTTGCACTTTTTCATTATCTGCTAAAATCTAATTAGCCATAGCCTCATTTTCAGCCTGAGTGGCAATAGTATTAGCATTTAACTCTTTACACAAATCTCTAATTGCGGCAATTTCTTCTTCATTTAAATTTTTACCATAAGCTGCTTTAATTTTCTCATCTGTTAGGGCGCTTTCACCTTTTAGATGATATTCTTTTGCTAAGCTATCTAAAGCATCCTATTCTTCTTTCGTCTCAGAATTATTAGCAATACCAGTCGCGATAGCAGTTCCAATACCAGCAACTACTAATCCAGCCACAGCGCCAATAATTGTACCAACAACTGGCACGACAGAACCAGCTAAAGCTCCTGCAGCCGCAGCGCTACCAATACCAGCAGCAAGGCCAACACCGGCGCCAACACCTGCTCCTATTGCAGCTCCACGTCCAGTAGTATTTGTATCTTCACTAGTCCAACCTTCATCAGTTTTAATTTTCTTTCGATGCATTTCTGTTGTATCTGCTTTTAATCGAGCTTCTCGAGCTTTCTAATTAGCAATAACAGAAGCACTTTGTGCCTATTGGGTTTTATCTAATTCTTGCTGTTTAATATCATTTAAAGCTTCTTCATCAATCTTAATTAGACCATCTTTATCAACGCTATAACGATTACCAATAAGGTCTCCATAAGTATTTAACAATTTCAAAGCTTCATCATTAGCCTAAGAAATCTAATCTCCAAACTCAGCAGTGCCTCTAGTTAATTCATCCAATCCATCTCGAGCACTCTAATAAGAAGAAATGGTATTTTTTAACTCTTCATACTTACCTTTCACTTCAGTATATGCATCTGCTAAGTTTACCGCTGCAGCTTCAGCTTTTTGAGCAGCGATTTCATTTTTATTATAAGCATCATTTAATGCTTTAAAAACAACAGCGGCACCAGCGATAATAACCGCTGCTACTGCCACACCGGCCGCAACACTGCCAATAGTGCTACCATATTTAGTTAAAACGCCCTTACCTGCATCAACAACTTTAGTAAAGCCACCTTTAATTTTAGTTCCTGCGGCTTTAGCACCATCTCCCAAAGTTTTAAAAGCATCTCCAAGACCCTTAAGTTTTTTAGCTCCGCCTGTAGCACCATCAACTATTGCATCAGCACCATCAGAAACTGTTTCTGCAATCTAAGTCGCAGTAGCTTCTCTATTCGCATCAGCCTCTGCTCTTGTAGCATCTACATTTGCCCAAGTTGCTGCTGTGTCAAGAGCAGTAATAATCGTATCTTTAATTTTAGCCTCAGATAAAGTTTTCCAAGTCATTACTAATGCTGGAATTACAGATGCTAAAGTGGTAAATACAGAACTAATCTTTTCCCAGGCACTCATATCTGGGTCTTTTAAAGTATCCCAAATGCCACCCAAAGCAGTAAAAGCCATTGTTAAAGAAGAAACAGCGCTTGCCGCGGCCACAACCTGCTCTTGCCAACTTGGCAACTTGGCAGGAAAATCTTTCATATTATCATCAATTTTTTTACCGGCCTTATCCAACTGCTCACGAGAATGTGTCAATTCTAAAGTACTGTCAATCTAATCATCAATAGCCATAGTTGTTGCACTAACAGATTCAGCATTTAAACCAGTATCATCTGCAACTTGTTGTGAAGCGTTTGCTCTAGCCTCACTTAGTGCGTCTGCCATTCGCTCAACAGCGATTGAACTTTCTCCAACATCATCTAAGTCTTTCAGAAAATCTTCCCAAGTGCCGTTTGCTTCAATAGTACTTTTTACAAAATCTTGTGTTTCTTTGTCAAGCTAATTAAATTGCTCCAAAAAGCTTTCTGAACTAACTTTCTAATCTCCTTTTGGGAATAGTGTCTATAAAGTTTTACCAATCTATTCTGATTTAGTTTTATATTCATTTAGTGATTCAGACAATGGTTTAAAACTCATTGAAGCAATTTTATTTTTTGCTGTCTCTAACTCAGTATTTATTTGAGCTAAAATCTCTTGATATTTAGTCATATGAGATGCTCGATCTGCGTCAGAAAGCTTAGTATTATCCGTGGTTAAGACACGAGTTTGCTCTTCTGACAATCCACCTAAGCCAGCTGCAGAACGAGCTTCATTCAATTTATTAATATCATCTTCTGAGAACTATTGTCCTTCACGATTTAATAAATTACCAGTACCCTACACACTCTCAATTGTTTCAATTTTTTTCTTTTTATCAGCTTCTTGTTGCGCTCTTAAAGTTCGCTCTTGTATTTTTAATTGTCGTTCAAGAACTTTAATTTCTTTATTTCCAGCATCAACAATTTTTGCTTTTTCAGCAACAATCTAACCTAAAATCTAATATTGCTATAATTGGTCAGAAATAATAGAGCGTTGCTAATCTGACATTTTATCTGCACTACTTAATAATTGCTTCTATATATCTGCGACTTTACCATAAGTTTGTGCAGTAACTTGACTTTCTTTTGATGCTCCACCACTTTTTGCCATATTTGACAATTCAGTATTAGCATCAATTTTCATTTGCATTGCTGCTTCAGCTTGCTTTTTTGGAGAAGGTCCTGTTAGGCGCTTTAATTCATCAGAAAATTTAGTTCGTGCAATTGTTAAAATATAAGTGGATATAGTAGCCAAAAGACCTTTCATGCCACCCAAGCCGTCAATCGCTTGTTTTATAAAATCTAAAAATTTACTAGCTCCATCTAATAAATTAATAAAAAACTCATCATCAATTAATGATTCATATAATGCTTCGGCTGAAGCCTACACTCTTTTTTGCGCAGCTTCCCAAGATTCAGCATAAACATCCGCTTGTTTTTGAAGCTCTCCTGTTGCCCCATAAGCCGTTGCTAAGTTAGCAGACATGCTATCGCTATCACCATTATTCCAGTTATCCATTAATGAAACAAGTTGGTTATATTGTCTTACACCAGCAACCGTTTGAGCTAAAGCCACTTGTTGGTCTTTAGATAATGTTTGCCACTTGGAACCCATTTCATCTAAAATATTATCCATTTTTTTCAGCTATCCAGAAGAATCAAAAATGCTAATACCAACTTTTTGCAAAGCTTCAGAGTATTTATTTAAAGTAGTTCCATCATCTAATGTCTCACCAAGATTTAAACCTTGGATACGAGCAAAAATAGTTTTTAATGCTGTACCTACAACTTCTTCACTCTATCTAGTGTTAGAAGTAATGGTTGCCAAAGCTGATGCTGCATATTCATAACTTAAACCAATAGTATCAGCAACTGCCGCAAACTTCTCTAAACCACCAGCAATTTCATCGGTACTAGATGCTGTAGCCGCACCTAATTTAGTTAATACATCTGCATAATACTCTAAAGATTTAGTGCCATCATCAAAGTTATTCCAAATAGCTGTTAATTGATTAGAAACTTCAGTTGCGCTTTGACGAGTCACATTTGCCATTTTAATTGTTACATCAGCACGCTCTTTAACCTCTTCTTTACTTAAACCCTATTGGAAATAAATTAAGGACGCATCTGTATAAGCGGTTGTAGTTGTGCTCAATGCTTTTGCTGCTTTATTCGCTTCTGCGGCGAATGCACTCATTTCTTCAACACTGGCGCCAGTAACAATACGAATATTATTTAATGAAGTATTTAAATCTTGAGCATAACGGAAAGCTCCTTGAACGCCACTCATTAAAGCATGTAAAGCACTAGAAGAAATTTGCCAATTAACAGTATTCTTCATTGAAGTCCACAGTTTGTCAACTAAAGCATTAGTTTTTTTCAATGGGACTTCAGCGGCATTAATTTGTTTTACAACATCACTAAAAGCTTTAACTCCATCACTACCTAAAGCCTTAAAAGACTCGGCCATCTTAGGTAAACTTGTATTGGCTTCTTTTAAGCCTTTATTTAATTTGGATAAATCTAATTTACCTGTATCAATATTTGTTGCCTCTCTCAAAATAGTAGAAAATTTTCCTACTTCTCTTGCAGCTTCTTTAACATCTTGACCAATATCTTGATTAAAAGATGTTGCAATTTTTTTCGTTGATAAAGAATTTAATTCATTTACCAATCCCTATATTTCTTTTTTTGCCTATGAAGTGTCAGCGTTAAAAGAAAGAGTTACAACATTATTCGCACTCATTTAAATTACTCCTTTCTCTCCAAATAATAAAAAGGCCCTAAGAAGAACGGTTTCTTCTTAGGGCACCAATTCTCTATTATAGATTAAAATTTAGAATAAATATATTAACCTAATTTGGTTACTACTTGTTTCAATAGCTCTAAATTTTCAGGATTAGATAGCATCTCTTGAACTTTAGATGCATCCATCTCAACTGCACTATAATCAGAGGCAATAAAAGAAAGAATTCCCATCGCTGAATTGCGATAATCATAAATGTTTTGAATCGTAGCCCAAACATTTTCTTGGATTTCTTTCCAATCGTTTTCACTAATTTCTTTAACGATATCTGCAAAAATACTTGTACTTACAAGAATATCATATAGCTTAAATGGGTCTTCTTTCATTTTCTCGGTAAAACTTAAATTAGTATAGGCATATGCAATCTCAAGAGTCATAAATAGCTTTACTCTCATAGGATTATAAAAACCATTATCATCAACAGACTGATTAACAATACGTTCAACCAATGCTAATTTTTCTTCAAAAGGTAAATAATGTTTTACTTCATAATATACTTCTTCTTTTGCTAAGTTATAGTAGAAAATTTTTGTCACTCCACCATCTACCTTAGCCTACAATTTTGAAAATGGTACTTTTGCCATGGCAAAATTCCTCCTTTTTATCCAATTTTATAATTATATTATACTAAAAAAATTTTCTTTTGTCAACCTATCCGCACATTAATAGTGCGCTAAAGTTCCTACTAACATTCTTTAGTTAAAGTCTCCTAAGTTTTAGATACATTCTAAACAAGTTTATTTCTTTCTTTACCCATACTTTTTAACTAATCCTTAATGTGCTATATAGTTGATATAGTTAATTGCTCTTTCTAGTTTACAATAATGGCAGCCGTTATTAAAAGATCACTATCACCCATTACGGAAGCGCCTTTTGATTTAATAGCATAATGAGTATTTCCTACCCTAACGTCGCCCTGTAGTAAACCTGAAATAGAATCAACGTGCTATACACCCCACTCATTATGGGTCATAAATGTATTAACATCAGTTTCTTGAGCACCACTTGATGAAAATAAATTGAACTATTTATTAAGATAAAAAGCAGCATAAGATTCATTTAAATCACCTTCAGAAGACACTTTCATCTTATACCATACACCATTTAACTACCATAAGATTAAAATAACACCGCTTGCCATTTTAGATTTTATTTTTCTTATTGTTTTTTTATCTTGCTCCTCAGAAAGAGCTTTTTTATAAGGCGCATTATGAGAACTAACTTTACTTTTATACAAACGAGCTCGTCTTAAAACTTCTTTATAAGTTTCATTTAATCCAGACGCATTTTCATACTATATTGTTTTCATAGTTGAAAATTTACTATTTACTAAAGCATTATCATAGCGCATGGTATGACGACTCATATCCTCTTTTATTATTTCGCTAGAATCTACTTCTAATAATGTTGCATTAAACTAACTATCAACATAAACATAAATTGTTTTTGCTTCTTGACCCAAATACTCATTTAATAATTTCTAAAATTTTAATTTTTTATTAGTATAATTAACCAATTCACTTCCAATTAAAATATCCTATTTAGCTTGAGCATATTCATTCATTATATCTATAATTTCATTTTCATTTACTCCATCTTTTTCTACTGAATTTAATAATTTTTGTCTATTTCTTAAAATAATCCTATTTGCATCTTTTTTTAATGTTGCTGCGGGAGCTATTGCTAAAAGCTCTTGAGCTGCCGGAATTAACTTTTGTTTTAAAAATGTATCTAAATTTTGTTGATGATTTTTAGACACTAATTCAGTAGCATCATTCCAAATTTCATCTAAAGTTCTTTCCATATTCTCTCCTTTCTCTCAAAACAACAAAAAAAGGGGAGAGGTTAATATATTAACCTCTCCCCTAAAAATTTATTTAATGATTATATTACATTAAATACTTCTCATGCTCAACATCGTGATTGGTACGAGTACGAGCAGTAACTGCGTCAGCATTACCAGTCTGAATAATCTGGATAGCTGCCAAAACCTTCTTGGTCTTGTCAAAACGAGTATAATCTGGGAATGCATCCATAGTGAAAGTGAAAGTAGATGGATCTCCAGAAGATGCCATAGTGAAAGTAAAGTTAGACTGAATCTTGCAGTTAGGAATAATGAACTCTGCAGGCATATCAACACCATCAGTAGTACGGAATAGAGTAGAAGCCTCTAGGTAGTAGTTACCACCGAACTTGTCAGGAGTGATTTCGATCTGCTGAGCATCTCCAGTCTTCTCAACATAGTAGTCAACCAAAACAATGTCACCATTAGCAAATACAGGCTTTTCATTTACTTCAAAATCATCGCCACTCTCACGGATAGGATTAGTTTCACTAGAAGCATTCATAATTAAACTAATACGATATCCATCAGCTAAAGCTTCATCGACAACATTGTACTGCTCTAATTCATCATCCCAAGCGACAGGATCAATATTTTTATGATCGGGAATATAAGGCTCAGTAGCAACTTCGCCATTCTCCAGCTTCATAACATAAATTAAATCCTCGTGAGCAACACCAGCCTTACCCACATAAGGCTTCTCAGACAAAATAATATCAACGCTATTGTTAGTCTGATCAACAACAACCTTATCAGTTTGCTCAGTAGTGTGAACCTTCAAAGTATTCTTACTAGAAGCTTCAATCAAACCTGCGCCAGACAGAATCATGAAGCCTGCGGGAGAAATCAAAGCATCTTCCATAGT
>JAEIGA010010266.1_pt1 | contig 14193 bp, 13 predicted proteins | sample 9270691 | NCBI WGS metagenome assembly JAEIGA01 (sample SAMN17057246, study PRJNA624740) | gut metagenome | biome: biome; isolation source: fecal sample | host: Bos grunniens | place: China: Xizang | collected 2019 | reverse complement strand
GAGTTTGCCGATGGTGGTGGTTTTGCCTACACCATTGACACCTACTACCATGATGACGTAGGGTTTGCAGGGGAGTTCATCTGCGAAGTCCAGTACCTGAGTAGAGTTGTTCTCTGCCAGAAGGGAGGCTACCTCGTCCACGAGAATGCGGTTGAGCTCTGTAGTTCCCATATATTTGTCGCGTTTTACGCGCTCCTGTATGCGCTCGATGATACGGAGAGTGGTCTCAACGCCCACATCGGAGGTGATGAGTGCTTCCTCAAGGTTGTCGAGGACATCGTCATCAATAGTAGTCTTGCCAGCGATGGCGCGACCAATCTTGCTGAGCACGGACTCTTTGGTTTTCTCTAATCCTTTGTCGAGTGTTTCTTTTTTCTCTTTGCCGAATAATCCAAAAAATGCCATATTATTTATCCAGTTTTTCGTAGATTGAGTTTTTGCTTTTGTATTCAGGAACAATCTCCTTCATGAGTTGCACGGTAGGGAATATTTTGCCCTCTTGTGCTGAGTTAATCAATTGTTCTATGGCGGCAGCAACCTCGTCGAAGTCATATTCTCTCACTTTGGCTACCATGATTTTTTCGTTGGTAGTTGGGATGGTGAGTTCTTTCTGGTTGAGCAGTTCCTCGTAGAGCTTCTCGCCTGGGCGTAGACCAGTATAGACTATCTCTATATCCTTGCCAGGCACGTAACCTGCGAGGCGAATCATGTTTTTCGCCAGGTCGGATATCTTGACGGGTTGTCCCATGTCAAATACAAATATCTCGCCTCCGTTGCCCAATGTGGCTGCTTCGAGCACCAGACTGCTGGCTTCGGGTATGGTCATGAAGTAGCGGATGATGTCAGGGTGGGTGACTGTGATAGGTCCACCTTGTGCGATTTGCTTCTTAAAGAATGGTACTACCGAACCGTTGCTGCCCAGCACATTGCCAAAGCGTGTGGTGATGAACTTGGTGCAGTTAGCATTCTCTTTAGCCAGTTTGAGGAAGAGGGACTGCACATAGATTTCGGCTATGCGTTTGGAGGCGCCCATGACGTTGGTAGGATTGACAGCTTTGTCGGTGGATACCATGATGAAGCGTTGTACGCCATACTTCACGGATAGGTCGGCTATGTTCTTTGTGCCCATCACGTTGGTGAGGATGGCTTGCGTGGGGAAGTCCTCCATGAGGGGTACATGTTTGTAGGCAGCGGCATGGAAGACTACATCGGGTTGATACTCCTTGAATATTGGTTCGAGCATGGTGAGATTGCGTACATCGGCTATCACGTGGATGAACTTGATGGTAGGGAAGAGTGGTTTGATCTCCATCATTAGGTCGTGCAAAGGCGATTCTGCCATCTCCAAAAGAATAACACCGCTGGGGTTATGGGTAGCTACTTGTCTGACTATTTCGCTACCGATGCTACCTGCGGCACCAGTGATCATCACTATTTTATTAGAGAGTATATTGCGCACATTTTCCATATTGATATGGATGGCAGGGCGTTCCAATAGGTCTTCTACCTTGATAGACTCGATGGCACCAACACGTTGGGCGATATTTTTATCCTCATTCTGTGGGTCGTAATCACTGAAGTATGGGGTAGTGAGAATGCGGATGTTATTGTCGATAAAGATGCTCAAGTCTTTCAACGGATTGATACTTTTCATCTTGAGAGGCGAAACAATAATGCTTTTGACGTCCTTCTCTTTCATTATTTTAATCAGTTTCCCATCTCGATGATACACATCTAAGCCTAATAGATTGTGTTGGTAGGTATCTCTATGATCCGTAATAAATCCGCAAGGGCGATACTGACTCTCCATATTGGATTGCAACATTTTGGCGATGGATAGTCCTGCTGATTGTGTACCATAGATGAATACTTTTTGCACAGATGTCTTATGATGTGAGATGTATTCAAATACTGTTTTGATGGTTACTCGCCATGCGAAGAGCAACGTGATGCCGACGAATATGTAAATTAGCAATACCGTGTTGAGGAAAGGTGTCTGTAGTATCGATTGTTTTACGACAATGTTAACAATGATGAGCAATGCGCCAGTGATTATAACAGATAGTGACACCTTGATGACATCCACAAAGGTAGAGTATCGTAGTATGCCCGAGTAGGTGTGGAAAACCCAGAAGAAGAGCATCTGTACCATCAACAAGACGATAGGCTGTGTCCATATAGGCAGAATAAGGTAATTGGTATCATATTCCAGCAGATTGCTACCAATGATATAACTAACTACAAATGCCACAAATACAATGAGCAAATCCAATAGTAATACACCCCAACGAGGCAAATAATCCATATTCACCCAGTGTGACAATATATCCGATTGTCTAAGTTCTTTCAGTTGTTTCATATCTAAACTTATATTCAAAGTAATGCTTGTTTGATACTATCTATAATGTATGTCACATCTTCATCCTTTACCATTGGACCTGATGGGAGGCATAATCCTTGCTTAAAGATAAATTCACTTACACCATTTGTATATGCGACATCATTTTGATATACAGGTTGTTTATGCATGGGTTTCCATAGTGGACGAGACTCGATTCCTCGTTCATCTAAAAAAACTCGCATAGCCTCTACATTATTATTAGGTTGGCAGTCTGTTGTCAGTGATTTTACTTGATGAACGGTGCCCGCTGCCCCACCAACAGCTCCTTGTGCTTGTTGGTGATAGGCTTTATCTTCTCCCTGTACATGTACTGCTGGATCAATAAGAATAGTACTTAACCAGAAATTGCTATCATACTTATCGTTAGGAGAATCGTGAAAGGTTATACCATCTATTTCTGCAAAAGCCTTACGATAAAGATCTGCAATATGTTTATGATGATCGATATGCTCTTGAGCAACTGTCATTTGTCCTCGACCTATGCCTGCACAGATGTTGGATAATCGATAGTTGTATCCAATAGCTTCGTGTTGATAATATGGATATCCCTCTCGTGCTTGAGTGGCTAACCACATAATGTGCTCCTTGTCTGATGGTTGTTTGCAAATTAGTGCTCCACCACCAGAAGTGGTAATCATCTTATTGCCATTAAAAGATAAAACACCGTAGTTGCCAAAAGTTCCCAACATTTGCCCCGCATACTTACTGCCAAATCCTTCAGCAGCATCTTCAATTACAGGGATACCATATTTTTCTGCGATAGCTATGATTCGTGCTGCATCATATGGCATGCCATATAGTGCTACAGGGATAATAGCTTTAGGATATTTGCCGGTTAGTTGTTTGCGTTCGATGATAGCTTTTTCCAATAAATCAGGATCCATATTCCACGTATGTGGCTCAGAATCAATTAAAACGGGCTTTGCTCCCAAATATTTAATTGGGTTACTACTTGCGCAGAATGTAAATGATTGTACACATACCTCATCGCCAGTTTGGACACCACAAGCAATCAATGCCAAATGAATAGCTGCTGTACCTGAAGATAGGGCAACTACTTGTCTATCTTCTACTATAAATGATTGCAAATCCGCCTCAAAACCATTAACATTGGGACCTAATGGAACAACCCAATTGGTATCGAAGGCTTCTTGTATGTATTTCTGTTCTAATCCTTCGTCCGACATATGCGCCAAACATAGGTATATTCTTTTTCGTTCGTTGTTCATAGAAATTTTAATTTATTAATCTATTAAGACTTAATTTCATTAATTAGTTCCATCGAAAGTAGGTGCTGTAGCTTGTCCTTCTGTGGATATATCTTTGCGATGTAGTACATTATTGATGGTCATAAAAATTATCTTCAAATCTAATGAGAAAGAAAGATGATCAACATACCATACATCATACTCAAATTTTTTGGTGTGGGTAATGGCGTTTCGTCCATTTACTTGTGCCCAACCAGTAATACCTGGACGTACTTCGTGGCGACGCATTTGCGTTGGTGTGTAAATGGGGAGGTACTTCACTAATAATGGACGAGGGCCTATCAAAGCCATATCGCCTTTGAGCACGTTGATGAGTTGTGGTAATTCGTCCAATGATGTGGAGCGAATAATTCGTCCGACACGTGTAAGGCGTTGAGCATCTGGTAGAAGATTGCCGTTTGAGTCGCGTTCGTCGGTCATGGTCTTGAATTTTATGACGCGAAAGATTTTTGCATCTTTTCCAGGTCGCTCTTGCATAAAAAATGCACCTGCACCTTTGTTAGCGAAATGCAACCAAATCGCAACAACCAACAATATCGGGCTCAAACATAACAATGCAATCAATGCTATGCTAGCATCTATGAATCGTTTGAAGAAATGTCTATACATCTTGTATCTTTCCGTTGTAAACGTGTATATTTGTTTTTATTACTTTGGCAGGATTACCTACTGCGATGCAATTGTTAGGAATATCTTTTGTTACTACAGAACCGCTTCCTATAACTACTTCGTTGCCAATTTTTACGCCAGGCATCACTATGGCGTTTACTCCAATCACGCAATCTTGTCCAATATACGTGTCTATTTTTAGACTACGGCAATGGTCGTGTGCCATTACAAAAGCGCCATTTAGTATCCAAGTTCTATCGCCAATATGTACACCTGTAGGATTGACGCTTTTGTCTAAATGTGCTTTGTGTGCAATACGAACGCCTTTACCTAAATCCATTTTATAAATTTTGCGTAAAAATGTAGGATAGGCATTCGTTAGCAAAGTCCACAATGTTACACGGAGGTTCATAGTGTAATACCTTCTTTGGCAAGTATTTCTTTACCAGCATTGTAGCTAGTGCAAGCCATAATGTCCTCTGGGTCAAGCATAAGATCGAATGTCTCTTCGAGAAGAGTGATGATGTTAAGTTGGTGAACAGAGTCCCATTCGCTAACGGTTTCTTTACTGTAGTTGTCGCCCAATTGCTCTACTGATGTACCAAATACTTCGGTAAAAATAGCGTTGTATTTCTCTAAGTTTGTCATATTATTGATTATTTAGTTTGCTATATAGTTTTTTTCCTGCTTCATTCTTTGGAATTGATGCAATAATGCGAATCTCAAAAGATGTAGCTACGATATGCGTTTTTTGTACGAGGATATCTTTTACCTGGCTTTGTAGGTTAGCATTGGTAATATATACGAGCATTTTTTCATCGGTTCCTACGCATGCACATTCTATGCCACACTCGGTTTGGACTATTTGCTCGCACTCATCCAAACCGACACGCATGCCAAAAAGTTTAAGGAAACGTCCCATGCGACCTACTATATAATAACATCCGTCTTCATCAAAATAGGCAAGGTCTCCCGTTCGGATGTATCCATTGTTCTCATCGCCAAGTGTTAGGTCTGTTAGTTTGCGAGCATAACCCATAGTAACATTCTTACCACAGTAGCACATCTCGCCTTCGGTTTGTGGAGTGGTAATAGGATTACCTTCTGTATCTATCAGTGATAGTTCGCCGTTTGGCACTGCAATACCTATACTACCAATTTTTTCAACAGCCCATTTTGCTGGTAGGTATGCCATACGTGCGGTGCATTCAGATTGTCCATAGGTGGCTATCCAGCGTTTACCATTGTCTTGGCAAAATTGGGCAAATTTGCGGTTGAGGTCAGTAGGCATTTTTCCTCCACCTTGTGTGAGTAGTTCCATATCAGGCAAATCCATTCGGAAGAAACGCATGAGATTGAGCACTTGGAAACTATAAGGTACGCCTGTGAATGAGGTAGCATGTTGTTCTTTGAGGAACTTCCAGAAGTTCGGGTCAGTCATGCTAAGTCCAGTGATAAGGATAGTAGCCCCGACACGTAAGTGGCTAAAAACTATAGATAATCCCATAGTGTAGTACAAGGGAAGTACCATCAATGGGCGGTCTGTTTGTTTGAGTTCAAAGAAGGTGGAAATGTTTAATCCTGCTGCCTCAATATTCTCGTATTTATGACGGACAAGTTTGGGACTACCTGTGCTACCTGACGTGGGAAGTAGATGAGATAGATCAACATGAAGAGGGCTGAGCGTATCTGAAACCTTGGTCAGTGTGTAGTCATATTGCGTGTCAATAGTTTGCCCTTCTACTGATAAGTGGGTAGGTGCACAGATATAAGTTGGTTGATAGGTATCAAGGAGTTGTTGGTAAAGTCCATCTTCTGTTTTGATATTGAGAATCAGCGGTACAAGTAGGCGACTATCCAGCATACTCATTATCCAAGCAATACCTCCGATATTGTTTTCTACTAACAGGAAGCACAATGCGCGTTTTGCTATGTGTTGTGTAAGTTGCTGTGATAAGGTAGTAATATCAGCATAGCGCAACATATTGCCATTGGAGTCGATGGCGGCAATGTGTTGTTGATTAATATGTTGTAATCCTAAAATCATTATATGGAAGCGCAACCATCTACGCCAAGAATTTGTCCGGAAATATAGTTTGCTCTATCAGAAGCAAGGAACGCGCATGCGTGTGCAATATCTTCGGGGGTACCCAATCTACCTAAAGCGATACGTTGAATGCGCGTATCAATCTTATCACCATCGCTTTCGTAAAGTTCTGTGAATCGCTCCGTCTTGACAATGCCAGGAGCAACTGCGTTTACGCGAATATTTTGTACTGCAAGTTCCTTGGCTGCGGATTTTGTCATAGAGATGATAGCACCTTTGGTAGCAGAGTAGGCTACTTGTCCTGGTGAGCCAAGTACTGCTGTTACGGATGCTATGTTCACAATGCTTCCACCTCCATTACGTGCCATTAGACGGCTGCAGAATTGGATGAGTTCTAATACGGCAATAACATTCACGAGGAACATTCGCTCGGTTTCTTCACGCACAATCATACCGATTTTGCGGTTATAGACGATGCCAGCATTGTTCACGAGGCAGTCTATGTGTCCTTCGCTTTTGTATATCTGCATGAGCGCAGCCTTCACATCTACGGCATTGGTGATATCCACTACGATGGGGTGTATATGCTCGTTATCAGCAGCAAATGCTTGCCTATCGCAGGCATATACAATAGCGCCGTCAGCAGCGAACTGCTCGGCAATCTGCTTGCCAATGCCTTGTGCAGCGCCCGTAATGATACAAACTTTATTCTCAAGTAATGTACTCATAATCAACTTAATCTTCTTGCAGGGTTACCAAATACAGTCCAATTGTCTTCAACATTGCGTGTCACGAAACTGCATGCGCCAATATGTGTATGATTGCCGATATGCACTTCATGATTGATAACTGCCGCAGAGTGAATCATATTTTCGTTACCAATGGTGATACCGCCAATGAGCATTGTGTGCGAGTCGATACGATTCCAATCACCGATGACAACGTCATGACCGATAATCATATTGGATTGAATGAAATTATAATCACCAATTTTTGCATCCGCAGCGATAGTGGTAAATGCGCCGACCATACAGCCTTTTCCTAATTGCACATTTGTACCGATTCGGGCTGTTTGGTGAATCATTGTGAGGAACTCGCCTCCGCGTTGGATGATAGACTCCATGCACGCTTTACGTGAATTGCCACCAATGGAGCAGATGAAGATATCGTCTGCTTGTGGCTTGTAGTCAGCAATAGTTCCTAAAATAGACGGATAGCCTATGAATGTGTCTAGCGAATGGATATTGTCATCGATATACCCCTTAATGTCATAATCTGTTAGGTAACCAACACTTTCGCGGGCCATGTCATACATTACGCGTCCCATGCCGCCAGCTCCTATGATAATCAAATTTTTCATATTCTCGTTTATGAAGTTTGCAAAGTTACAATTTTTTTTTGAATTGTGCAAATTCTTTGTGGTTTTCTGTTATTTTTTTGCAGTTTTGGTTATTTTTTCAAAGATTTCAATAATGCGTTTTGCTACATTTACTGAAGAAAAACGCCGTTGACAATCTTCTGCGATGGCGTGTTTGTCATACAGATGAAGGTTTTGAAGCATTTGTATGATTGCCTCTTTGAGAGCTAATTGATCATTAGTAGGGATAAGCAAACCATTAGTCGTTGTGACAATGTCTCGAGGTCCGCCACAATCTGTAGCTATAATGGGTAACCCACAGGCTAATGCCTCTATATATGCAACGCCAAAGGTTTCTGACTGCGAGGGCAGTACAAACATGTCGCTTTGTTGTAGTAGTGAAACAATTTCTTGTTTAGATTTATGACCCAAAAGGTGTACTTTTTGTTCAAGATGTAAAGTGTCGATTAATTGTTGTAGTTTGTCCTTTTCCTTACCGCTACCAATAATGTAGAGTTGTATAGGTTTGGATATATCAGCAATGGCTTTGATAAGCAAATCGAAATGCTTTTCGGGCACAAGCCTACCAGTGGAAATAATCGTTGGTACTTTTGATGCAATCGCTTGTTGCTGATAGTAAAATTCTTTTCCTACCATGTTAGGCACAACGATAGAGTCAATGCCTACTTGTTCTAAAATGTTTTGTTGTAGTGCAGATGATACAGTAAGTAGTTGATCAACATACGAATATACTCGTTTCGCGAGAGTGATGGTTGTTTTAGGAATGGGTTTGTATGCCATTTGACTCCAATGTTCAATGGCAATTAAAGGAATTTGATATTTGTTGCGTAAGCCAATAGCTTTTGCGGTGTTGTATAGATAATGTGAGTATATTACATCGGGTTTTCCATATTGTTGTACAGCACGTTTGTATATACATTCTAATTGCCATGCAAAGAAGGTATCTTTTATTCGCCTTGGCAAGAAAAATAGTAGAGTATATGGTAATAGAAATATATTAAAAACAGCAATTTTGTCAGATATATGATGTTGGATACCTAACCTGCGCCAATAGAAGCGAAACCGAGTGTCAACGCTCAGTATAGTGACTTGATGCCCCATGTGCGCTAAAGCCACTGCTTGGTCCTTTTCGAAACATCCCCATATGGGTTCTTGCATTGATGGATACCCTCGTGCTATGATGAAAATATTCATTATTTATTCTAAGATTTTTTTTCGTAATATATCAAGATAACCACGACCGAATTTAAGATCTGGTTCTACATAATTACCTTCCGCCCATTCATTCCATGATTTTAGGAATAGAATTTGATGTTCTGGTTGTTTATCTTTAACTAATTGTAATGCGTCATCAATGGTTTGTCCAAATCTTTCTGGTGTGCTATTAATATATATACCATTAATTCCTGAACGCGCTGTTCTATCCCACTGAGGTAGGAGTGAAGGATATACATTTTCCGCAGTATCTTCAGGAGCGTAATAATGCTTCATTACCTTTTTGTAATCGTAAAGATTGCGCAGATTAATTTTGAATGCAGTTGATAATTTGCGTTGCAATGCAAACCACAATCTATTTTTGGTCAATACTTCTGCGCGATATGTACCAATGGGAACAACTGCATCAAATTGTTTATCCTGTATAAGATAATCGTAGTATTTTTGTACTTCATTAGGATTGAAGAATCCGGCAGTTATTTGTTCTCCTTTGGTATTGAATAACGGTCGTCCCATTGCATTGAATGTGTATCCTACAAAATGAATACCAGGCAACCCGTGCTCGGATGCTAATGTTCTCCATGTAGCAATGAAATCAGTCGGTAGGTTGAATGGATCAAAAATGACAAATATCGGTTTCCCATCTACCGTGATATATCGTTTATCTTGAAAGGCAGGCAATACATATTCAAAATGCATTCTGTAATCCGTATCTCCGAAATATTGTTGTTCAGCAATCATTTGGTCGTTTCCGTCTCTTGTCCAAGTACCTGTTTTCCAACTATGATTTGCCCAACCAAGACAGAAAGGGAAATCTGGTTTCCCCGTTTTTAGAACTTCTTGAAAAGGCTTCTCTAATAGCATTTTACCATTGCCAAACCAGTAATGCCAATAGCAAAATCCTTCGATACCTGCTTCTCGAGCCATTTCTGCTTGTTGTTCGCGTACTTCAGGTAGTCGCAAGTCGTAGAAACCTAAATCAGCAGGTATGCGTGGTTGATAATGACCACGGAAAAGAGGCTTGGCTTTGGCCACATTAGTCCATTCTGTGAATCCTTTTCCCCACCACTTATCGTTCTCTGGTATAGGATGAAATTGTGGGAGATAGAATGCGATGACACGTGCTTTTAGTTGATGTTTAGTCATAATTATTGGTAAATAGTTTATTTTTTGTGGAAGAAAACCCAAATAATGCGTATGATAAAAATGATACTTGATATTGGCAATAGGAGTAATGCTGAGATAAAAATCAGTATAGTACTGAATGAATGAGCAAAAAAGGGTAAAATATCTTTCGTAATACTCATTTTATGTCTTACTGTCAGCATGGTTGTTTCAATTAATCCAATAGATAGACGTAGTAGTAGTAACAAGCGTACTATATGATGTGTATGACGAATTTTGTAGATTAGAAAAGAGAAATTACCTCGTTGTAATTTACTGAATGAACCGCAAGTGGTTTTACCTGTAGGACAACGGAAATAATACGCACCGCAAAATCCCTTAAGACGTTGTTGGCGTGGCTTATGTGTGAATATGCGTATGTGAAAATCCCAATCTTCTCGTTCTTTGATGGCTGTTGTAAATGTGATATGGTGTTTTTCAAGAAAATCACGACGATATAAAAAACAATGTATAGGCAGTGTTCCAAATATACCCCAAAAAGCGAGGATACGTATCAAACAACTATTCATGCCTTTTATATCTTCCTTTTCTCCCGAAGGAGTGATATAACACCAATCAGTATAACTGACATCTAAGTTAGATGCATCCATTTCGGTCGTTTGACGGAGTAATTTATTGATATCAATTTGATCATCTGCATCCAAGAATTGGATATATTCGCCTTGAGCATGTTCTAGTCCCAATTTGCGTGCGCTGGCTGTGCCCCCATTTTCTTTTTGGATCAACTTTATACGATTATCGTCTTTAGCCATGCGGCGAACAATATCTGCACTATTATCTACAGAACCATCGTCCACTACCAATAACTCCCAATCACGAAATGTCTGTTGCTGAATGGAGTGGATGGTGGCTTCTATGAATGTGGCTGCGTTATAGCAGGGGGTTATAATGGATACTTTCATTATATTAAGGGTGTTATTCGTTAGAGGATACTATCGTTTGTTCGCTTTCTTCAATCTGCTTATGAATGGAAGATGAGTAATATACTATTTGCAGGTAGAGGAAGAAATATATAATATTATATGCTTCAAAAAATGCCATCACAAATAGTACACATAGTGACATCATGGCAGTGGTAGTTACTTTGGAATGTACACTCAACGCTTCGCGAACAGCATATACAACAAGAAAAACAAATGTTAGGCAGAATACTAATCCGCCATTCAAGAGTAGCATAACTATCAGGTTATGTGCACCCGATCCCTCTAAATGTTCATCGTTCCATTCTGTATTTTGTATGCCATAGCCTGTCAAAGGCGACTCTTTAATCAAATCCACTGCATTTGCCCAGATTATTGTTCGATTGCTAAAAGTTGTATCTTTGCTCAATGTGTCTTCTATAAAAATAGTTGCCCACTTGATATGTTCAATGTCATTTCCGTACCATATGATAAAAATAAACATTAATGTATATAGCGCCGCGAAAACAATCAACCAAATTTTGGGTTTTTGAAAAAAACGATGACACACAATGTAAGCAGTCATTAAGAAGATACCTACAGCTGACGTCATTGATCCTAAAAATAGTACAGTCGTTAAGGAGATGATAATGAGTAATATTAGATTGGAGCGTCCCTCATTGTATGCAACAGTGTATATACACTGCATAGCAATTGTCATGAAACATACAAAACCCGTTTGATTTTGATTTCCAAATAAGTAGCGAGCAGGGTTGCCTCGTCCTACCCATTCTGGATCAATCCAAAGACCTTCGGGATAGAGTATGAGCAGAATAGCGTTAATGTACACCAATGCGGAGAAGATATAGATTAATCCCTTTAAACTACTGCGTATGTCTTGTGTCCAATATTTCGTACCCAATAGTAGTAATATCAATACATTCATCAGCATGAATACGGGTGTGATACCCACATCGGTGGGATGGAGAAAGGTATTCAAGATATAGCATAGCCACCAACCAATGACCAGCAGGTTGAACTTGTCAAACTTTATTATTTGCTGTATCTTAGGCAGAACTAAAATGCCCAATACCAATAACTCCAGTGCTTGTGCACAGCGTACCATCAGATATGTAATACCGTTAGACGGGAATGCTATCAGTGTCACACCTATAATTAGTAGGTAGATGGCAAATTGCCCAATTTTGGCTTTTATACTTAGTTCATTTTGCATCATTTTCGAATGATTCCTTTGATGGATTGTTTTATTAAGTCTTTTTCTTTTTTATCTAAAGCAGTCAGCCATATCATCATTATGCCTACTATTACAGATGCGCCTACGGTTAGTAGCACACGATAACCAAATTGTAAATAGTTTGTCATTATATAACATACCGCTATCATAGCTGCCAAAGGCAGGATGATTCTGCCAAATACATGCTTGCAGAATGGTATGATAGATATGCCTGCAATCCATTTCATGAGTGGCAAACGCATCAGCGAGGTCATCAACTCTATTACCACGTAGCACCACATGATGGAAACAATGGGCAGTCCCTGCTTCAAGCATATCCAACCTAAGATGATTACACATAGTTTAAATGTGTAGAACACCAAGGTATAGACACGAATCTTGCCTACAGCTTGATTAGCCGATGTCAATCCCACGGATATCTGGTCGCACAATGATGCGACTAAGATAAACCGGCAGAACATTACAGCATGCTGAGGTACTTCGCCTAGCCACCACTGCAAAAGTGTGTTCATTTCTGCTATGAGCGGAATTGCTACTAATGACAGAAGCAGGAAGGCATATTTGCTTTCGTATTCACACAATCGCACCATTTTTTGTCTTTCGCCTGCACCTTCAGCTTTCATGATCTGAGGATTCATCGCATTGATGATAGATGTGGATAAGAACTGCACCGCCCCCAAAACTTGCTGCGCAATGCCATATGCCGAATTGACGATGGTGCCAAAGAATATGTTTAGCACTACGGCTATACCTTGATTGCGCATGATGATGCAACCTGCCGAATAGGTGGTCCATCCCGCAAAACTGCTCAACTCTTTCATCAGTCGCTTGTTCAGTTCGCAGAATCGTGGTATATGAAACTCCTCAAATTTCATGGCTGCGTAGGTAGAAAAGAGCAACAAGTTTAGCACATGTATGCCAGTCATTAGTCCTGCATAACTCATCAGTTTGTCGTGATTGATGTGCGATAAACCGATAGCAATCAGCAACTTTAGTATGCCGTCTATCACATCCACGATGGATATATATACTATGTTTTCTCTTGCGATGAATAGAGCGCGTATGGGAGCTGTGATAAAACTCAGTAGCACCAATCCCACTGCCGCAAAATATACCCACATGGCTGCAACTTCGCGTCCTGCTTCTATGTTCAGCAAGTCGTGGGTAATCCATTTGCCACATAGACCCAATATGATAGCTATTGTGCTGCCGATGAGCAGGTGTAATAGCATGCTGTTGCCAAACACCTGATGTACGGCTTTTGCATCTTTTTTGCCGTGAGAGATTGATAGGTAGCGTTGAGTGGTAATCACGAGTGCATTAGTCACAAATGATAGCATGGCAATCACACCAGCCACCAGCATATACACGCCATAGTCGCTCTGACCTAATGCAGATAGAATCAGTCGAGTGGAATACAACGACAAGCACACATTAATCATCGTGCGCGCGTATTGAGCTGTTGTGTTTACTATTACTCGTTGCGAATTTGTCATAATTCTTGCCTCTCGCCTTATCACCTTTCGCCTCATCGCCTAATCGCGACGGAATATATCCCTCGTATATACTTTCTCCTTCACATCCTCCAGACATGCATCGTATCGGTTGGCGATGATGGCTTGTGACTGTGCTTTGAATTGCTCCAAATCATTCACTACCAGCGAACCGAAGAAGGTTGTGCCATTGGGTAGGGTAGGTTCGTAAATGATGACCTGCGCCCCATTGGCTTTCACACGTTTCATGATGCCCTGTATGCTCGACTGGCGGAAGTTGTCGGAGTTCGACTTCATGGTCAGGCGATAGACGCCTATCACGCAGCTATGCTCCTCTTTGGCGTTGTACTGACCATTGTTGTAGTAGTCGTAGTAGCCTGCTTTTGCCAACACGCGGTCGGCGATGAAGTCCTTGCGCGTACGGTTGCTCTCTACGATGGCTT
>JAEIGA010010265.1_pt1 | contig 14193 bp, 12 predicted proteins | sample 9270691 | NCBI WGS metagenome assembly JAEIGA01 (sample SAMN17057246, study PRJNA624740) | gut metagenome | biome: biome; isolation source: fecal sample | host: Bos grunniens | place: China: Xizang | collected 2019 | reverse complement strand
TACAGTTCGTTTTTATCAAATGAAAAAAGGTGTCCTCGTAGTCGCAGAAATAGAAGGACTGCCAAGGTCTTCGTCCTCTTGTGGAAGTCCCGTGTTCGCATTCCACGTCCACGATGGTGACTCTTGTGAAAACTCCCCACCACCAAACCTTATTGAGCCACGGAACATAGACCAAATATTACCACAAAAAAAGCCCGAGCCTTTCCCTGAATCAGGTATGCACTATAACCCCCACGGATGCCCACATCCATACCACGCAGGTGATATGCCTCCCCTGTTCAGCGCAAACGGATACGCCTTCCTCACCTTCGTAACACCTCGCTTTACCGTTGAGGAGATAATCGGTAAGCCTGTCATTATACATTCATCCCCCGACGATTTCACCACGCAACCATCAGGCAACTCTGGTGAAAAAATCGCTTGCGGAATAATCACATCAAGATAAGCTACCCTATTTTACTAAATCTCTCGCCTATCTGACCTAACCTCTCACCTGATAAGCTTTTTATCCTTTTTATAACGTATGTTTTCTTCGAATATTTTCCCAAAAGTAAATTTCGTTTTTTGTACTTTGGGTTGAACTCGCCTTGGGAATTATCTTTGAAAAATATTTTTCAGCAAAAACAAAAGTTTTTTCCAAAAAGGTATTGACAAATAGAAAATTTGTGGTATAATGAATAAGCTCTCAGGTGAGAGCAACCCTTATAATTCAATATATGCGGCCGTGGCGGAACTGGCAGACGCGCACGTTTGAGGGGCGTGTGGGCAACCGTATGGGTTCAAGTCCCATCGGCCGCACCAGAAAAAAGCACTTGCGAAAGCAAGTGCTTTTTTCAACGAAATTTGCCCTGTGAGCAAGTGAAATAGCTTCGCTGTTAAATATTTGCTTCGCAAATGTGAAATATTCGCTGTCGCGAATGTGGCAAATTTTATTTCACATTGCGACCAGAGGGAGCAATATTTCACAATTCACGAAGTGAATTATTTCACCGCGAGCGAAAGCGAACGATTTCACTAAAAGCTAACAGTTATGTAAGAGTTCAAATTCATACGCAAAAACGTAAATATTATTACCTGTTTTTATCCTTGCGAAAGCAAGGATTTTATTTTATATGGTTGTGTTACCATTATCAACAGGAAAACAAATATCGTTGTTATTATATGAAAATTGAACATACCATTCCCAATGCCGTAAATATCATTTGGATGATATACCATTATCAAAACAATTCTATTTTTCCCAACAACAAGTCTATAAGATTGCAATGATATATCCCATCTTCATCATAAAAATTATGTGGAATATCCAAACGAACGACTATTTTTTTAAAGAAATCCTTAGCAAGCTTCAAGGATTCAAGTTCGGACGACGCCTTTTCATCTGTATCCATCCTGAGTGCCGATTGAATATATAGCTTTCGGTCACCATCATTTACAACAAAGTCAATTTCTTTCTGGATATTTGAGCCTGTACTTCTATCATAAACAACACCCACGTCTACAGAATATCCACGTTTAATCAATTCATTATACAAGATATTTTCCATAATATGTCCTGGGTCAAATTGTCTATAATTCAGTCGTGCATTTCTAAGCCCAATATCTGTATAATAATACTTGTTGGGATAATTAAAATATGCCTTCCCTTTAACGTCAAATCTTTTCGCCATACTTACCAAAAATGAATCGATAATATATCTTATATAATTTGACGTCAACGCAGGATTAACCTTCTCATTTCTCATACTTGCTATTGCGTTGGCAACGTTTGTAGGATTGGTCAAAGAACTGATTTGAGAAGAAAGGTAATCCAAGATGTCATTTAATATATCCTCACGTTCTATATTGTGACGTTCAACAATATCCTTAACGTACAACTCCTCGTGCAAAGACATCAAATATGCTTTTATGTCTCTGTCATCATTAAGCATCAACACTTTCGGCAATCCACCATACAGCATATATCTGTCCAATGCATTACGGCTGTCACCACCTACGTAAGCGTAATATTCATCAAAAGAAAGAGGATACACGTGTATTTGCGTTGCTCTACCACGAAACTCTGTGGCTATATCCTTTGAAAGTGCGTGAGAGTTGCTTCCCGTAACATATACGTCAAGATTTTTATACGCACGAAACTCGTTAAGCATATCGTATATCGTTACTTCTATTCCCCCGTTTTCTTCATCGAATATCTTTTTTGTAAACTGAACTTCATCGATAAAAAGATAGTATTGTTTATCTTTATTTGGTGTTACAATCCCCTCAACGTATTCGCAAAGAGTTATAGGATTTCTATACTTATAATGCTTTCTCTGGTCAAGCTCTAACTTGATTATTAATTCTTCGTCAATTCCTTTGGCTTTCGTAAGATACTCAAAAAACAAATCAAAAAGTAATGTGGATTTTCCACATCTGCGGATTCCCGTTATAACCTTTACTTCTCCGTTCCACATATTATTGATAATGCGATTCAAGTAGAAATCTCTCTTTATCATACGTTTCACCTCAAACTTGTGTCAAAAATGATTTTAGTTGTAGATATAGTATATCACGGTTTTATAAAAATATCAATAGTTTTAACAAAAGTCCCATATAAAACTTCGTGCGTTTTTGACACAAGTTCGAGGTATGATGTTTTTGGTGTGGAAAATCGTCTCACCAACTCTGAATACAATATTATCCAAAAACGCCAATAATATTTTTTATATTTTTAACTGTTTTCTATGGTTGTGTTACCATTATTAACAGGAAAACAATATGCGTTTCACCTCGAACTTGTGTCAGAAATGACTTTAGTTGTAGATATATTGTATCTTAGTTTTATAAAAAATATCAATCCACCTTTACATATGGGCGAAATATTATTTTGCAATTTGAAACCCACTTTATTATATAATCATATTATTCTCAAAACAAAAATCTCCTTTAATTCAAAAAAGGAGATTTTTTATTATTTTATTCGGTTATCCAAACTGACTAATCAAGCTGTAATTTATTTTCGCTTATAACTGTAACTGCCAAGGTTTTAGCGTGGATTTGGATTACAACCTTACCTTTTTTCAATGCGTAATTCACAGTATAAGCCGTGCCACCCGAAGTGCCATCATAAAGGCATACGACAACATCGGAATTATCAACCATATACCTATTTCTTTTATGGAAGCTATCTCTTGTATAGGTGGGAGAAATTACTATTTTTTCGTCTGAGAAATCAAGTATATCATTATAACGTGTTTTTTCTTCATCTGTCCAAGATTTTGCCTGAGATGGAAAAGGGATAGCGCAGGAAAGCTTTACAGAGTCATTTTCTTTTTTCAATGTGCAGACAGCTTCTGCAGCCCACATATCGAAGCCCCTTGCCATTCCTGAGATATAATTGGTATATCCAAGGGTGAACAATCTTCTCACAACGATTTTCAGGTTACCTACCAATGCTCTGTATTTTTCGTCATTTTCTGTGAAATCCAATTTTTCAGGTCTATAGCCTGTAAAACATACGGTTTTCATCGATTTTCTCCCTCTTTTTCTTATTTTTTATAATCAAAACCTAAAATCAAAGAGATACCCGAAGATATCTCTTTGACAAATTTTATCTTTTAATTAATACTTAATAGGTTGACCTTTGATAATGTCTGTGAAGTATTTTCTACAGTTATCAAGCTCTTCCTTGATTAATGTGGTTTCAGCACCTGTATGAACGTTCCAGATTTCGTTATATGAGAACAATGCAAATCCTGCAAAGTTTGGCTGAGCAACTGCGAATTCAAGGCAACGTTCCATAACGTCTTTATTTTCTATCCATTCATTTACACCTGAACCTGCATATGTATCGCCTTTTCCGTTTGCAGCATCGATAGCTTTAAGGAAAGTAATACCAGGGATGAATTTAATGTTGGGGTTCTTTGTAACTGCTGTCCAACGGTTATATGTATAGGTGAAGCTCCAAGAACCATGTTCCATACCAAAATAAATCTGTGGCATTATATAATCCAAGTATCCGTCTTGTGTAAGCCAGGTATTAACGTCAACGAAGTATTTCGTTGCCATTGAATCAAGGTTACCTGCAGGGGAGATACCGAAGATAACGTTTTTGTTTTCTTCTTTGATTGCAGAATAGAGGTTTGAAATCAAAGTGTTAAGGTTATTGAATCTGAACTTCTTACGAGTGAGAGTTTTGTCCTCAGTAGTTGCTTTAGCCAAAGCTTTTTTATCAAACTCAGGAGTTTCGCCAAAGTAGAAGTAGTCGTCCATATGGATACCGTCTACATCGTAGTTTCTGACGATTTCTCTTGCACCATCGATGATAATCTGTCTTGTTTCTTCATATGCGATATTGAGATACAAAAGGTTATCTGTATGCTTATAGAGGTAATCGCTCTTTGCGGGAGTAGATTTCCATTGCTGCCAAGTATATGCCTCATTTACTTTTGCAAGGTCTGTGGGAGACATACCTCTCATTGGGTTAATCCATGCGTGGAAGCTCAAATTTCTTTCGTGAGCTTCGTCGATCATTATCTGCAATGGGTCATAGTTTGCCATTTTGCCGTATGAACCCAAAATGTAATGAGACCAAGGATAATATGCAGAAGGATAGAAGCTATCTGCATTAGGACGAACCTGAACAATAATAGTATTAAAGTCCATTGATACCAAATTATCAAAAGCTATTTCTACAGCAGCTCTGAAATTTGCTTCATTATTCTGACCGTTACCCTTGCTATAGATACTGCCGAAGTCGAACTGACAGATCCACATTGCTTTCATAACGTCATAGTTAAGGGGAACGTAGTCACTATTTGCGCCCTTATCTTTAAAGCCTCTCTTTTCGAGGGTTTTATCGATTTTGGAAATTTCAAGGTATTTTTCGTATGCAGCATCGTCAATAATGCCGTTTCCGTCTGGGTCTTCTGTGGATGCATCAGGCTTGGATTCGTCTGCTTTAGACTCCTCACCTGTGGAAGCATTTTCAGAAACTGCTTCTGACTGTGCTTCGGAATTATTTTCTGTGCTTGACTCTCCGCCACCACAAGCACAAAGGCTCAAAAGCATCATAGCGGAAAGAAGGATTGATAAAAATCTTTTCAATTTAAAAGCTCCTTTCAAAAACTCTTTATCAACAACGTCAACGAATGACGATTTGTTTTTAATTATACTTTATAGGTTCACCCTTTATTACGTCGGTGAAATACTTCTTACAGTTATTAAGCTCCAATGCTGTTTTTACGTTTGCTCTTCCTGTTATTGGATCCCAAAGGTACTGATAACAGAAAATTGCAAAGCCGTCATAATTAGGTTGTTTTACTGAATACTCAAAGCATTTCTTGAAAACATCCTTATTCTTTATCCATTCATCTTTACCTGCACCTGCGTTTTCGTCTCCGGTGCCATCGTATCCCATCATTGCTTTACCGAAAGACATACCTGCGGTGAACATAATATTTGGGTTAGTTGTTATAGCTGACCAACGTTCATAGGTATCAGAGAAGCTCCACGTTCCATGCTCCATACCAAAATAGATCTGTGGCATTATATAATCAAGGTATCCGTCCTGTGAAAGCCACGTTTTAACGTCGGCATAATAGGTTGTTGCCATACTATTAAGGTTACCGGCAGGAGAGATTCCGAAAAGAACGTTTTTGTTTTCAGCTTTTATAGCTGAATATATTCCCGACACCAAGGTGTTAAGGTTTTTATATCTGAACTTCTGACGGTTAATTGTCTTATCTTCCTTTGCTGCCGCCTTCAACTCTATATCGTCAAAAGCGGGAACTGTACCGAAATAGAAGTAGTCATCCATATGGACACCGTCAACGTCATAATGTCTTACGATTTCGCCTGCGGCATCGATAATCAGATTGCGAACATCTTCATAGGCGATATTCAGATAATTGAGTCCGTCATCAGCGCGTTCATAAAGGTATCTCGTCTTACTCTTGTCAGCTTCCCACGATGCAGCGGGATATACTGTATTTACCGATGAAAGATTCGCTGGAGACATACCTCTCATTGGGTTAATCCAAGCGTGGAAGCTCAAATTCTTTTCGTGAGCCATCTCTATCATTATTTTGATAGGGTCATAAGTTGCGTTTTTACCGTATCTGCCAACTACGTAATGAGAATATGGGTAGTACGCAGAAGGATAAAAGCTGTCAGCATTAGGACGAACCTGAACGATAACTGTATTGAATCCAAGGTTTACAAGGTTTTTATATGCCTTTGCCACAAGCTCTCTGAATGATTTTTCATCACGTTGAGCGTTTCCGTTGCAATAAACCTTCTGGAAGTCATACTGAGAAATCCACATAGCCTTCATTTTATTATAGTTAAGTGGAACGTAATCGCTGTTTTCTCCCTGATCCTTAAAACCTCTCTCTGCGAGAAGCGAATCAACCTTTGATACCTTCAAGAACTGTTGGTATCCATCTTTATCAACGTAATCTTCAGGATTTTTTTCTTTGGAAGTTTCATCTTTGGAAGCATCGCCACCGTCTGTAGATACCTCCTCAGAGGTTGGGTCTGCGGTACTTCCTTCACTACTTGATTCTTCTCCACACGCAGATACACCAACAAGTGTCAAAGCACATAAAAGAAGTGCTAAAATTCGTTTTTTCATTTCTACCTCCAAGGTATGTACTGCTTTTCCACAAATGCAAAAAATCGCCATTGCAAAAAAACTTACTGTAACATCGGCAAACACCGACACAAAAGGCTACTTCTTATTAGATTCTTTAAGGATAGCAAGAATTTCTTTCAAGGTAGAAGCCGTTACTTCGTCTGGAGTAGGCTCTGCAGGCTTTGGTTCTTCTTTCTTTTCTTCTTCCTCTTTCTTCTTCAAAAGCTCTGTTTTGGTTTTAAGTGCCATAACAACCTTCAAAGCACAGAAAAGACAGAATGCAACAATTAAAAAGTCGATTATACTCTTGGCAAAAAGACCGTAATTAAGAGTTACAGCCTCTGTAACAACTGTGTCAACTCCGTTTACCTTCTCTATAACCGCTTCTTTCAAAACAGCTTTAGCATCAGCAAGGGATGCAGTATTGATAGCGAGTCCAATAAGTGGGTTGATAATATTATCAACAAGCGAGGTTACGATAGCTTTGAAAGCCGCACCGATAACAACACCGATTGCCATATCGATTACGTTTCCTTTAGCTATAAATTCTTTGAATTCGGCAAAAAAGCCTTTCTTTTTTTCTTTAGCCATAATAAGCAGGAAAAACCCTACCCCCTTTCATTTTCTCCCCCAAGTTTACCAAATTATTTGATATTTGTCAATAGCATTTTGTGATATATATATTAAACATTTTGGTAATACGACCCAATTTCCAGAATCTTCAAGCTCTCTCTTATCCTTTTTATTTATTTTTTTCACTATTTTTTTCTATTTGCATAATATAATGTTAGATGTATGTTTTACCGTCAGGTTACGTACAGAATTTTCAATTATTACAAAATATAAAATCTATAAAACATGGAGGAATATCCTATGGGTGACAAACAACCCCTCGGCGGATTCTGTTCAAGAAACAACGAACAGCTCTGCTGTGTCAGCGTTAACAAAATATTTGATTCTGCAAAAGACAAGGACTGTCTTGAAGACGTTAAAGTTTACGTTCCCGACTGCTATCAGGAGCTTCTCGACAGAGCTACTGCCATAAGAAGCAAAAACGTTAAAGTTGCTGGTACCAACATCAACGTTGAGCCTGTTCCCTTTAACAAAGGTTATTATCAGGTATGCATCAGATACTATTTCTGCATCACCTTTGAGGTTTGCGTATGTGGTGGAAAATCCCAAGAATTTTGCGGTCTTGCGGTTTTTGACAAAAAAATAATCCTTTTCGGTAGCGAAAAGAACGTAAACATATTTAAATCCAACCCTGAGTGCAACAGCTTCTGCCCAGATCTCAGCGACATCAGATGTGATCTTCAGCCCTCACTTCCCACTGTTGTTCTTGAAGTGGCAGACCCTATCTGTCTTGACGTTAAAACCGTCGAAAAATGCAAAAGATTCGGAAATTGCCGTACTCACCTCGACTCTGTTCCCGACTGTATTCGTGAACACTTCGACGGAAACATTGTTGACGGCTACGGTGTAAACGAGCTTTTCATCTCACTTGGTATATTTTCCATCGTGAGAATGGAACGCCCTGTTCAAATCGTTATCCCCGCATCCACATTCTGTCTCCCCGAAAAAGACAGCACACCTTGCGACGGAAACACAAGCCCTTGCAGTATTTTCAGCAAGATGAATTTCCCCATCCAAGAATTTTTCCCCTATACCGATGACGGATGCCTTAAAATGCCAAACGACAAAGGCAAATGTGGCTGCTGAAAACTAAACGCAACACATAAAAAATTCCCCTTGGTGTAGTCTTTTCTACACCAAGGGGAATTAAACGTTCTTTTATTTTTTCATAATATCCCGTATTTCTTTTTCCGTGGGCAAGGATTCAAATCCTCCCTCTCTGCTACGAGACACCGCACTTGCGGCTGCCGCGAAGTCAACCGACACCTTTATATCGGCTGTTCTCAGGTATGCCACACTCAAAGCTGAGACGAATGCTTCTCTGCATCCTTTTTCGCTTACAGTCGCAACGTCCCAAGGCATTATGAAATCACAATATTTTCCATCGTAAACGTAATAGCCGTTTTCTCCCATATCGATAATGGTATATCCAACCTTAAGCTTTGAGTTAAGCTTGATACAGCCGTTCATACGGTCATCTATGGTTCTGATTTCCACACCTGTAAGTGCCGACATATCTTCGTCGCTTAAAATCATTATATCAACACTCTCCAAGGAAGAGACATCACATCCCTCTCTCGCACCTGTTGCGTCGAGGATGAACTTTGTATTCTGTGCTTTTGCACATCTACAAGCTGTACTTACCACCTCAAAGGGAAGCTCAAGGGTTGTTATTACCGCATCGGGCATAACGTTGAACGAGGTCTCAGCCTCTGTTGAGCTTATAAAACTGCTTGATGACGGAATATATATCTCTCCGCTTTTATTCTCAAAGGAAAAATTTATGGAAGTCTGGGCTTCTCTGCACACCTTGATATATCTGGAGTCAACCTTCTCGTTTTTAAAGATACGTCCGAAGGTGCTACCAAACATATCGTCGCCCAGCGCCGTACAGAACATAGAGCCCCAGCCAAGACGAGAGATACCGATTGCGATATTTGCGCCTCTGCCGCCTGCTGAAAACTTATATCTGTCTGCTTCAAGCATTTTTTTGCCCACAGACGTGGAATATGGAGTTGATATTCTCAATTCTATTGTAGACAACCCGATGGTAAGAATATTTCCTCTTATCACTATAAGTCCTCCTCTCACGACAGCTTCGCTATATTACACGTTATGAATTATTTTTTACCTGCAAATCCTTCGTACACAGAGTTAGGATAGATGCTCTTGGGAGCTTCCAACATACCTGAAAGAGCAAGACAAGATCCTGCTTCGTCACCGTTTGATTTGAAAATGAGCTGGAAAGCTGCCCAGGTGTTTTCTGTTTTGTTTGTTCTGTTAACTGCAACGAATCCGTCATTTGTAACAACAACTTCGTGAACGTAAACGTCTTCGCCTTCTGCATCGTAACAAGCAACTTTAACTGCTCTTGTGCTTTCGTTAAGGAAAAGCTCGAAGTTCTTTTCAGTTGTTACTCCACCAACGTCAAACTTGATTGTCATGGAGTAGATACCCTTTGTGTTTCTTTTTGCAGTAACAACGTTATGTGTATATTTTCCTGCATTGTTTTCAAGCTCAGAAGCTGTCTGGATAACTGCCACAAGCTCGGTTGAGCAGAAAATATTTCTCAAATGGGTAACCTTTTTGTTTTCAGCTACACCAGCAAGTGGATCTGCAAGCTCCTTTGGGAGAGTTGTTTTCTTGATACACTCAGCAAATCCCTTGAAAGCATCAGCATAAATCCAGTTATAATATCCTCTTGTCAATTCAGCATTTTCGTTTTTAGTAACTATATTGGACTCGCCTTTGCTCACACCACTCTGTTCTGTCATATCTCCGCCACTTGCGTCATCTTCACTACAAGATGCAAAGCTCAAGGTGGAAATCAAAGCTAAAGCCAATGCCATGATTTTCATCAATGTTTTGTAATTCATTTGTTTTTTTACTCCTTATAAAATTAATTGGATTCATTATAACATACAAAAAAAGATTTTTCAATGGTTTTTTCAAAAAAACATTTACAACGAAGAAAAAATATTATATACTATAAAAAACAACGTATTTACACATATTTGAAAGGATTTATCCGTATGACTATCCCAAAGGAAGTATTTGATTTTTTATCCAACGATGACCATCTCTTTTCAAAAACAATTTCCATGATACAAGAAGGAATCGACAAAAGGTTTTATCCCTCTGCCGTCTGCGTTTTAGGTGACAAAAACGGAATTTTAAAAAAGAAAGCCTTCGGACAACCCCGCTGGTTTTCCGACGATAATCCTTGCTTCGACATCACTCCAGAAAAGCCACTTATTGACTCACCGTCTTGCACTGTGGACACAATGTACGACATGGCATCCTGCAGTAAAGTCTTAGGTACTACAATGCTTGCACTCAAAGCCTTGGAAAACGGAGAATACACACTCAGGGACTCTATCTGGAGATTTATTCCCGACGCACCTGAAGACAAACGTGATATTGAGATGTTTGACCTTCTGACTCACCGAGGCGGGTTTGCACCTTGGTTTGACCTTGAAGCCCAAGGCTTCGCTCCTGCTGATGCAGAAAAGGGAATTTTCTCCTACCCTCTCCAATATGAGACGGGAAAAGAGGTGAGATATTCCTGCATGGGTTACATCCTTCTTGGAAAAATTCTTGAAAGGATATACGGCACGTCTCTTGACAAAGCCGTTGAAGAAAACGTTTTCTCTGCCATGGGTATGAAAAACACCATGTACAACCCACTCCTCAAGGGTTACAAAGGACCTATAGCACCAACGGAATACGATAAGAAAACATACCAATACAAATACGGAACGGTACACGATGAAAACGCAGCATTTTTACACGGCATCTCTGGAAACGCAGGTGTATTTTCCACAGGTGAGGATATAGCGAAGCTTTGTATGTCGCTTACAAACTACGAATTCTTGTCAAAGCGAACGATGGACAACGTTTGGACAAACTACACAGCGAACATCCCAGGGGAAGACAGAGGGCTTGGATTCGAGCTTAAAGGCGACCGTCTTTGCTCCTGCGGAGACCTTTTCTCCAAAGACTCCATCGGACACACAGGATTTACAGGCACGTTCTTCTTCATTGATAAAGAGACTTCATTCTACTTTATTCTTCTCACAAACAGGGTGCATTTCACAAGAGAAAACAGGTTGATGCTTCGTCACAGAAGAAAAACCTGCAACTGTGCCATTACAGAATATCACAGACTTAAAAACATAAAATAAGGAACAAAGCCATGAAAAGAAAACTGAACCCAGGCACTTTACTCACTCCACTTCCAGCAGTTATCGTAAGCTGTGGAACTATGGAAAAATCCAATGCCGTAACTGTTGCGTGGACAGGGATAATCAATTCCATTCCACCAATGCTTTATATCTCGCTTCGACCGGAAAGATATTCCTACGAAATCATAAAAAACTCTATGGAGTTTGCTGTAAACCTGACAACAAGCTCACTTGCATATGCAACGGACTTTTGCGGAGTCAAGTCAGGTCGCGACGTGGATAAATTTGAAGCTCTTTCCCTGACCAAAGAAGAAGCGAACTGCATAAAAGCACCACTTATTGCCCAATCTCCTGTGTCACTCGAATGTAAAGTAAGGGAAATCAAGGAGCTGGGAAGCCATCATATGTTCATAGCAGACATATTATGCGTAGATGCGGAAGAAAAATACTTTGATTCCAAGGGAAAGCTTAATTTTGAGCAGATGGGACTTATTTCCTATTCCCACGGAACATACAACGCAACAGGCTCAAAACGTGGATTTTTTGGATTTTCCGTTTCCAAAAAGAAAAAATAGATGTTTTTAATGCAAATTTAAGAAGTCTTTTTCATAATACAAAACTATACTACGTAAGGAGGTCTGATAATGAGAATATTAGTTGCTGAAGACGAAAAAGATTTAAATCAAATAATAAAAAAGAAGCTTCAAAGCAGTGGATACACAGTTGATTGTGCCTTCGACGGAGAAGAGGCGCTTGACTATATAGCGGCAGCAGACTACGACGGCATAATTTTAGACGTTATGATGCCTGTATATGACGGGTTTGCGGTATTGCGTGAGCTGAGAAGCTCAGGGAAGAAAACCCCTGTTATCTTTCTCACCGCAAGAGACTCCATTGAAGACAAGGTGAATGGGCTTGACAGCGGTGCAAACGATTATCTTGTAAAGCCCTTTTCATTTGAAGAGCTTCTGGCAAGATTACGTGCTATGACACGTCCTGCGTACGGACTTGCTGACAACATTTTATCCATAGACGACCTTACCGTGAACTGCACCTCCCACGAGGTGAAAAGAGGGGACAGAATCATAACACTTTCTGCCAAGGAATACACTCTGCTCACCTATATGCTGAAAAACAAAGGGCGAGTATTATCAAGGGAACAGCTTGAGAACCACGTTTGGAACTTCGACTACGAGGGCGGCTCAAACATCGTTGAGGTATACATAAGATACCTGAGAAAGAAAATAGATGACGGATGCGAAAAGAAGCTCATCCACACCATAAGAGGAATTGGGTACGTTATCCGAGAAAACCCTTGAGAAAAAGGAGTGATTTTTCCGTATGTCTGTTAAGAAAAAAATTATTTTATGGTTCACGTCCATACTTATTATAGTTGTTGCCGTCACGTTTTTCGCCATTATTTCCGTAAGCAGATCGATAATAAAGGAAAACCTTAAGCTCTCCCTTGAGGAGACGGTGGAAAAGAACGTAAACGATATAGACTACTACTATATTTTAAGTGAAGAAAACGAGGATATATACAACCAATACATTTTATACAAAGACGGTTTTCTTGAAATTGATACAGATTTCCTTGACAAAATAGGTGGAGTAACCACAGGACTTTACAACGAAACCGGTGATCTTATTTATGGTGAAAACCCACTCGGTCAAGCTTTGAGCGAACTTGAATTTTCCAACTATTCATTTAAAACCATCGAAGTCGAAGGGGAAAAATACTTCGTTTTCGACAGACTACTCGTTGGACTTGGCATAGACGGACTCTGGCTCAGAGGCACTATTGCAGAATCCTATGGGATGGCTACCCTCAACAGCGTTGCAGGAATATCCCTCATTATTCTCTGCATAATCGTCCTTCTTAGCGTGGTTGCAGGAATATTAATCATCGAAAATATTATGCTCCCTGTAAAGAAAATAACCAATGCGGCGATAAAGATCGGTAACGGAAACGACCTTAAAGAACGGATAAACATGGGAGACGGAAAAGACGATTTCAAAATTCTTGCAAACCAATTTGACAAGATGGTTGACAGGCTTGACGCAGCCTTCGAAAAAGAAAAAAGATTCACCTCTGATGCTTCCCACGAGCTAAGAACTCCCGTTGCCGTTATTTCAGCTCAATGTGAATATGCACTCGACTCTGAAAAAAGCATCGAGGAATACGTGGAATCCCTCGAAGTTATATCAAGGCAGACAAAACGGATGTCTTCGCTTATAAACGATATGCTTTATCTCACTCGGTTCGAAAACAAAAAAGACGGTTATGAAATGCAAGAATTCGATTTTTCCCAATGCGTTAGTCAGATTTGCGAGGATATGTCATTAATCGAATCAAAAAATATTACCCTCTCCTACAACGTGGAAAAGGATATTTTTGTAAACGGAAACCACTCACTTTTAGAGCGACTTATTCTCAATCTCATAAGCAACGCATACAAATACGGAAAAGAAAATGGGAAAATCACCGTTTCCTTATTCAAAAAAGACGGAAAAATCCACCTCTCCGTTGCCGATGACGGAATCGGAATAGCTCCAGAAGAAAAGGAAAAAATCTTCGACCGCTTTTATCGCTCGGACAAATCAAGAAGCGAATCGGGCACAGGGCTCGGTCTTGCCATCGCCCTTGAAATTGCAAAGCTCCACGGTGGAAACATCACCCTTCAAAGCACACCTTCCATAGGCAGCACCTTCACTCTCATTCTATAGTCGCATTTTTTACTAAAAAAAGTATTTTTTCTG
>JAEIGA010010264.1_pt1 | contig 14193 bp, 20 predicted proteins | sample 9270691 | NCBI WGS metagenome assembly JAEIGA01 (sample SAMN17057246, study PRJNA624740) | gut metagenome | biome: biome; isolation source: fecal sample | host: Bos grunniens | place: China: Xizang | collected 2019 | reverse complement strand
ATATGTAATAAAAATTAAAGACACACACAGCAAATTTATAAATTTTTTAAACGCTAATTTTGGGATTTAGAGAAGTTAAAAGAATTGGTGTCTTGTAGAATATGGGGATGTGGTGGAATAGGTAGACACACCGGACTTAAAATCCGCGGGTGGCAACACCGTGAGGGTTCGAGTCCCTCCATCCCTACCAACTTTATGCAGGTATGGTGTTCAATGGTTAGCATCTCTGCCTTCCAAGCAGATGGTGGCGGTTCGAGTCCGCTTACCTGCTCCAGTAGCCCGTTAATATATTTTTAGTATATTAACGGGCTTTTTATTGTTTTATTTGAAAAATTAAAAAATATATGATATAATATATATGTAAAAAATAAAAATCTTGATAAAGATTAAAGGAGAGATAATCGATGGGAAATTTTATGACAGGACTTAAAAATGCAACCAATTTCACCTATACTGAAAATGGTGCATTGACTCACAAAACCACAACATCTGACCTTTATGATATGTTCGCACTTGGTGGAGCTATGCGTTCCAGAAGTGACGAAGATTGTATCCTTATGTTCAGAAAAGCGTTTGCGGAAAATCCTACTTACGCACTCAAATGCCTTTTCTACTTGCGTGACTGCCGCGGTGGTCAGGGTGAGCGTAGATTCTGGCGTGTATGTATGAGAGACCTTGCTACTCAGAATTCTGAGGCAGTACTCCGCAACCTTAAACATATCCCTCTTTTTGGCCGTTGGGATGACCTCTACATCTTTGTAGGAACTCCTCTTGAAGCCGATGCTTTCGCTTTGATTAAATCTCAGCTTGAGCTCGACGTTCAGTGCAAAGCTCCTTCGCTTTTGGCTAAGTGGCTTAAATCAGAAAATGCTTCTTCTAAAGAAACACGCAGACTTGCTAACAAGACTCGTGAATATCTTGGAATGAGCCATAAACAGTATCGTAAAACTCTTTCTATCCTTCGTGAAAGAATTAATGTTCTCGAAACTCTTATGTCTGCGGGCAAATGGGATGAAATCGAGTTCGACAAAATTCCTTCTCGTGCAGGTATGATTTATAGAAATGCGTTTGCAAGACACGATATTGAAAGAATGAAAACCGAAAAATCAGTTCAGTCTTATGCAGATTTCGCAAAGGATGAAACAAAGACTGTAAATGCTAAGGTTCTTTATCCTTATGAAGTAGTTGCTGAAGCTCTTAAACTTTGTTGCCATCCTGGCTCTTGGTATCGTTCAACTCGCACACTTCCTGCGCTTGACGACACTCAGAGACTTATGGTAAACAAATATTGGGATAATCTCGCAGATTATTTCCAAGAGAAAGAGTTTAATGGTATTGCCGTTGTAGACACCTCTGGTTCTATGGTTCGTAGTGATGCCGCTGCACCTATCAATGTCGCTATTTCGCTTGGTCTTTACTGTGCGGAACGTGCTAAGGGTCCTTACGCTGGACACTACATTTCATTCGCTTCAAGACCTCAGCTTATTGAAACTGCAGGTGTAGACTTTGTTGACAAAGTTGACCGCATCTATGCAACTAACCTTGTTGACAACACAAACATTGAAGCAGTATTTGACCTTCTTTTGAATACAGCAATTCAGAACCGTTGCTCTCAGGACGAAATTCCTCAGAATATCGTTATCATTTCTGATATGCAGTTCGACTCTGGTTGCCGTATGTGGAACAGTAATACTGATACTCTTATGGAGCAGATTGCGCAGAAGTGGGCTAACTACGGCTATGCAATGCCTCATTTGATTTACTGGAATGTTGATGCAAGACAGAATGACATTCCTATGCTCGGTCAGGGCAGAATCAGCTATGTTTCAGGTATGAGTCCTTCAATCTTCGAAACAGTTATTTCTGGTACTACTGGTTATGACTTGATGATGAAGAAACTCAATAGTGAAAGATACGCAGTAATTGAATGAGGAATTGGCGGTCCGGGATTCTTTAACCCGGACCCCCGCAATAAGATATGAAAATAATTTTACTTATATTGGCTATTATAGTAGCCATAGGGAGTTTTATACTCTATATAAAAACGCCAATATCCCCTTATGAACCAGACTCTTCGGAATTTTTACCCGGAGGCGCTTACTGGAATTTTTTTACAGGAGATTAAATTATGGAAATAGTTTTAACAGCAGTTATAAGCGGTGTTCTTGGCACTTTCTTTGGTATATTTATAACCAGTTTGTGTGTCGCCGCTTCAGATAAAAGAGATAATAAGAGGTAAGAAAAATGTTAATTTTAATTTTATGTTTATCAGTTTTGGCTTTAATTCCCGGTATAATCTTTAAATGTGTTGGACGAACTGAATATAAAAAGTGTTACCACGAGAAAAAAGGTTTTAAATATTTTTGTTATAAACTATATGACTTAGACGTGACTACTAATTGGGTTGGAATATGCACAGTAGTTTTAGTTGTTGCGCTGGTGTTAACCGGAATGTTAGGTGCCTTTTATAGCAAACATACAATTATTGATGAAAAGATAGCATTATATGAAGCTCAAAATGCCAAAATTGAAGCTCAAGTGGCAACAGCGGTTGAGGGTTATAAAGAATTTGAATCCGATACATTTGCTAATTGCAAACCCGAAGATTTAACTTTGGTGCTAACCCTTTATCCAGAGTTATCCTCAAATGAATTAGTTAAACAGCAAATTTATATATACCAAGAGAATAACGAAAGAATTCTTGCCTTGAAAGAACAAAAATTGAATTTAGAAGTATGCCGTTGGTGGTTATTCTTCGGTTAAAAAATTTAGAGGAGTGGTAACACTCCTCTTTTTTGATTTTATTATAAAAATATGTTATAATAATAATATAAAATAAAAAGTATGTAAAGGAATTGATATTATGAATTTTTATGTCGATTTTGAAGCTACACAGTTCTCAAATCGTATTATATCTATTGGATGTACCAATGAACTTGGTGAGAAATTTGAGACTTTAGTAAAGCCGGTTAATGGCGATAAAATCAATAAATTTATCACTGACTTAACGGGTATTACTCCAGAAATGGTGGAAAATGCTCCAACAGCAGATGAAGCTTTTAATGCTTTGTTCGATTGGGTAATAGCAAATGGTCAAAATTCTATTCCTCAATATTTCTGTTATGGAGACGGAGATTTTTCTTTCCTTACCCATACTATTCAATATATGAAGGATGTCAGAGCAATAAGTTTTGCGGTCTCACTTAAGGCGCAACTTACCGACTACTCAAGAATTGCGGTTCAGCATCTTAATCTCAAAGCAATTTCATTGAAAAAGTTATATATCTTGCTTAAAGAAGAAGAGATTGAACAACATCACAATGCTCTTGAAGACGCAGAAATGTTGAGATTTGTAAGTCAGAATTTAAAATCTAAAACAATCGACCCAGAATATTTTGAAGAAGTATATAATTTACCAAGTGACAAGCCTAAGAAAAATACAAAGAAAGCTCCTGAATGTTTTATTGCTTGGGAAAGTGTCGACCGTTGGGAGGCAGACACCCATGCAGATGAAACTAACTATTTGATAAAATGTACTGATAAACATAAGAAACATAGTAAATATTTTGACTCTTATGAAACCGCGGCCTTGTGGTGTCTTAAATATGCAGGCGCTAAAGGTAGCCCCAAAGAGAAAATGGTTATTGGACGCGTTAAGTCTAATATTAAAAAGAGTATATTAAATAACACTAATGGCTATAATTATACTTGGGAGGAAAATAATGAGACAAATTAAAACTTTTATTACCAACTGGCCCGGAGATAATGATAAAGAAATCAATAAATTTTTAACACAAGTAAAAAATCCAAAAATTACCCCTATGATAAATAAAGGTTATTATGTTGTTACTGTTGAATATGAAATGGAAGATAATAGTTTAACAGCTATAGAAAATAAAAACCCTTGCCATTACGCAAGTGTTTATGAAATGTTAAATTAAGAAAGGAGAATGACCAATGCATTGTGGTTATATCGTAAAAGTAAATAAATTGCGCCCACACGGAAATGCAGACCGACTTCAAATTGCAGACTTTTTTGGCAATGAAACCTGCGTTCCTTTGGATGTTGCGATAGGAGACAAGGGCATTTACTTTCCAACTGATCTACAGCTCTCTGTAGCTTTCTGTGAGGCTAATAATCTCGTAAGAAAGAAAGACGACGCTGGTAATGAGATTGGTGGATTCCTTGACCCAGACAAACGCAATGTTAAGACTATTCGTTTGCGCGGCGAGCCTTCAGACGGTATCTATCTACCTATTTCGGCTCTTAAATTTACTGGAGTAGACTTAGACTCTCTTGAGGTAGGCACTACTATCGACTCGGTAAATGGAGTAGAAATTTGCCGTAAATACATTCCTCGTACCAAAGGAAACAACAAAACTGCTTCACAAGGCAATAAAGTTCGTAAAAAGAAAGCTCCAAAAGCACCTTTGTTTATGGAACACGCGGATACAGAGCAGTTGGCTTATAACCTTCACGCATTCAAACCTGGCGATCAAATTGAGATTACTCTAAAAATGCATGGAACCTCTGGCCGCACAGGCTATCTTCCTGTTCTTCAAGGCTATAAACGCTCACTATTGGATAGAATTCTTCGTAGAGAAGGAACTCCTATCTATGACTGGGGTTATGTATCAGGTACTCGTCGAGTAGTTCTTGACTCTTATGAAGGTGGCTTCTATGGAGATAACTCATTCCGTGAAAAACATTCTAAAGTATTTGAGGGCAAACTTCATAAAGGTGAAACTGTTTACTATGAAATCGTTGGTTTCACAGATACAGGTGCTCCAATTATGGGCGATGCTCAAAACAAGAAAATGCACGATAAAGAATTTTTGAAACAGTATGGTGAAGTTACTACATTCTCTTATGGATGCGATCCTACTGGCGGAAACGAACCTGAATGGTACGATGAAAGCTGTGGTGCTCCTTATTTAATTGGTCCTCGTTCTGATATCTATGTATATCGAATGACTATAACCAACGAAGACGGTGTTGTGGTAGAATACTCTCCTGACTTTATGCGTTATCGTTGTGAGCAAATGGGCGTGAAAACTGTTCCTGTATTCACTAAAATGATTCTGGCTGATTTAAATGATGATAACTGGGATTATGGCGAAGCTGTAATGAAAATTGCAGAAAAATACTATGATGGTCCAGACCCAGTAGGTAAAACTCATATCCGTGAAGGCGTTGTTGTAAGAATTGTAAACAGACCAAAGTTCTGTGCTTACAAACATAAAAACTTTGCTTTCAAGGTTCTTGAGGGTATTATCAAAGAAGATGCTACAGCTCCAGACATGGAGGAAGCTCAGGAGGTAACTAAAGAATGATACTTGTGAATCTCTATGGTGGCCCGGGCTCCGGGAAATCAACCGGGGCTGCCTACATTTTTAGTCAGCTTAAAATGGCAGGAGTAAATGCCGAACTTGTTACAGAATTTGCCAAAGATAAAGTATGGGAAGAGAGCAAAGCTGTATTTGAAAATCAGGCTTATATTTTTGGTAAACAGTATTTCCGTATTAGCAGATGTGCTAGTAAAGTAGATGTTGTTGTAACTGACTCTCCTTTGCTTCTATCTATAATTTATAACAAAGACGAAGTTCTTGGTGAGAATTTTAATAATGTAGTAGCTGATGTAGCTGACTCATTCGCTTCTCTTGACTATATTATTAAAAGAGTAAAACCTTATAACCCTATCGGAAGATTCCAGACCGAATCAGAATCTGATGAAATTACAGAAGAAATTAAAAGACTTCTTGAACGTCAATCTATTAGATATACTGAGGTGCCTGGAAACACCCAAGGATATGATGAAATTGTTAAAACTGTATTGGAGGTTTTAAAATGATTGATAGATTTGACGGGCCTTATGCTTTTTTGAGCAACTTCTTCTTTTCTCCTATTGAGTATGAAGGCATTGCTTATCCTACAGTTGAACACGCCTTCCAGGCGGCGAAATCTCTAAACCCGATAGAGCGTCAGGCGATAGCGGATTTGCCGACTCCCGGCGCCGCCAAGCGGGCAGGCCGCCAAGTTACTCTACGCAAAGATTGGGAAGATGTAAAAATCGAAGTAATGCGCGAATGCTTGGCTAAAAAATTTGAACATCCAGACCTATATGCTAAGCTTTTGGAAACCGGAGATGAAAAACTTGTTGAAGGCAACCATTGGCACGACAACTTCTGGGGCGTGTGCTCCTGTGAACGAAGCCAAGGTCAGGGTCTAAACCACCTTGGCAGATTACTTATGGAATTAAGGTCAGACTTAAGAATTAAAGCACTTGACGAACTTTTCCCAGAAATTTAATAAAAAGCCCTTTGCCTAGTTGCAAAGGGCTTTTTTGATTTTTATTAAAAAATATTATATAATATATACATAAAGTTAATTAAATAAAATTTGTATTGTGAGCTATTGAAGCCCACGGAAAGGAATTAATTATGTTTAGTAAAAGTTTTAAGTTTGAGCGTGAAGGTGTAATCTGTACAGGTGCTGGCGACTTCTTTGAGGAAAGTGATAAAGAAATTCTTAATAAGTATTATCACAGCTGGAAAAGCCTTAATGAAGTTAACGTAAGCTTTGGCATGAGACGAGCTAATCTACCAGAAATGTTAAGTGAAGGTTTGGCTTCTGTTTTGTTTGGGTGGGTACGCACCAATGGAACTGTTATTTCCGGATGTACCAGCTCAAGTTGTGATTTAATTGACTTAGATAGAGGTAAACTTATTCAGTTAAAGGGATGTTCTACAACAGCTGATCGCGATGCAGGACCTACATCATTTGGTCCACGTACCGAATTTGATGAATTAATCTTTATGCATTTAGACTGTGAAACTGATACAGCTAATTTTTATCTATTAGATGCTGACACTTACAAAGATTGGAAAGTAAATAGAACTGAAACTATTGCTGACCAACAGGCACAGGGAAGACGACCCCGAACCACTATTTTACCCAAAATTAAAGAAAGTGGTTTAAATCCTATTATAACTTATCATTTTGATTAAACTAGGGCAGGACTTAAGTCCTGCTCTTGACTTTTCTGAAAATTTTTAGTATAATATATATGTACTAAAAAATAGGAGGAAATTATATGATAAAAATGATAGAGTTGTTTGCGGGAATAGGATCGCAAACTCAAGCTTTAAAAAATATTGGAGTTGAACACGAAACTGTGGCAATAGCAGAAATAGACACATATGCTCTATAGTCTTATAATTTATTACATGGAAAAGTAAATAATCTTGGTGATATTTCAACAATAGACCCGGCTTCTGCACCTGATTGTGATTTAATTACCTATTCTTTTCCCTGCCAAGATTTAAGTGTTGCTGGAGCTCAACTAGGAGCTGAAGAAGGTAGCGGAACTCGTTCTTCCTTGCTCTGGGAGTGTAAAAAATTAATTGAAGCTAAAAAACCTCGTTTTCTTTTAATGGAAAATGTAAAGAATTTAGTAGGAGCTACTCATAAACAAAATTTTGATAGATGGTTAAATTATTTGACCACTCTTGGTTATTCTAATTATTGGAAAGTTTTAAACGCTGTTGATTATGGTTCTCCTCAAAGTCGAGAAAGAGTATTCTGTGTTTCTATTTTAGACCCTAAAAAAGATTTTGTTTTTCCAGAACCAACTGGACGTGTTTTAAAGATTAAAGATATTCTTGATTCTACTGAAAATATACCAAATAATATGTATATGAATGATAGACCTTTTATTTTCCGAGAGAATATAGCCGAAAGTGACAATGGACTTATTCACGTAGGTAATTTAGATATGGCAGGTAATGAATCTATTAAAAGAGTTTATTCACCAGACGGAGTGTGCCCTACTTTAACTACTATGACTGGTGGACATAGACAGCCTAAAATTTGGACTGAAAAAGACGGTGTGCGTAAATTAACTCCCAAAGAATGTTGGAAATTAATGGGATTTAGTGATGCAAATTTTAATAAGGTCGAAGGTAAATTGTCCAATACTCAACTTTACAAACAAGCCGGAAATACTATTTGTATTCCTTGTTTAGAAGTAATTTTTGGCGAATTATTTAATAGTGAATATTAATACCAAAAGGAATTAAATCTTAGGATTTAATTCCTTTTTTGATTTTTATTAAAAAATATGATATAATATATACATAAAATAAATAAAGAAAAGAAGTGAAAGTAATGACCATTGAGCAGTTAAGAAATGACAGAAACGAAGCTATGAAAGCAAAAGATACGCTTAAGAAAGACACCTTGTCTGCAATTATCGGCGCTATTGACAAAACCGCAATCGACAGAAAGTGTAAAGACAATATTACAGAAGCTCTCGTTGATGAAGTTCTTTTAAAGGAATTAAAAACCGTTAAAGAAATGATTGATACCTGTCCTGCTGACAGAGATGAAACTAGAGCAGAATACACCGCTCGTTATAATATTGTAGCTTCTTATGCTCCTCAGATGCTTACTGAGGGTGAAGTTTTAATCGAGTTTATGTATTGGACCGAACAGAATTCTATCGAGCCCATCAAAGCAAATAAAGGTATAATTATGAAAGGTTTTATGCCTCTTATGAAAGGTCGAGCAGACGGTAAAGTAGTTAATGGAGTCATTATGGAGGTATTAAAATGATAATGCGAGTTCCTTTTGGAGATTGGTCTAAAGATGGACATGGCATTTATCGTGAGGTTTGGGTATCAGTTCCTACTTGGGATAGTATTCCAAAAGCTCAGGCTTATGTAAAAGACCATTATGGCGAAGATTTTTTCCGCACTATGTCTAATAATTATGATGAATTGTTTTTAGAAAAAATTCATTGGGAAGCAGCCTATGAAGCCGGTTTTGATTTGGAACATTTTAGGTCTCATTATCGCCAAGAAACAATTTGTTGGAATGGCTTAAATAATGAACCCGACCTTGTAGATTTTACAAAAGATATAATAGATTGCGCTGAGGATTGGAATGTTTATATTGATGCTTTAATTGAAATATTTTTTATGATAATTAACGAACACGGAGCAAATGCTACCATTCTCAATTACAATCCTTTCCCATATAACTATAATATCGAAGATGTTGGCTATGGCGCTCTTTCCGCCGAAGATTATTAAAAAGGAGTAATATAATGAAAATTTTAGTAGTAGTTGATATGCAGAATGACTTTATTACTGGACCTCTTGGCTCTGCAGATGCCGAAGCAATTGTTCCCGCAGTAAAGGCTAGAGTATCCGATTATCTTTGTTCAAAAGATACACAGGTAATTTTTACAAGAGATACTCACTACCCCGAATCTTATGATTCTCTGATTGAGGGTAAGAAACTTCCTGTGCCTCATTGCTATAAAGATACTTATGGTTGGGAAGTAATTCCTGAACTTATGGAAGAAGCAGACAAAGAAAAAACAAAAGTTCGTTTTGTTAATAAAACACATTTTGGTAGTGTAGATTTAATGGAATATATTGAAGTCCACGATAATGTTGAGTATGTTGAAATTTGCGGAGTTTGCACAGATATTTGTGTTGTTTCAAACGCACTTATTCTCAAAGCCTCAAAGAAAGATTTTCCTGTGCTCGTAAATGCAAAACTTTGCGCCGGTACAAGTAAAGAGAACCACGACGCAGCGCTACTTACAATGAAAAACTGTCACGTTGATGTAGAAGGAGTATAATTATGATTAAAGTAAATGGAGTAACAGTAGTACAGGGTAATTTCCCCGATGGCACTTTATCCACAAGAGCACCAATAGACAAATATCAAGATATTTATCGTTTTGATTGGAAATATGAAAATGATGCAGAATTATTTACTCTTATTTGCTTGAGAAAGCATTATGGTAATAAGAAAGCAGTTCTTTATATGCCGTATTGCCCTCACGCTCGTATGGACCGAGTAAAAAATGATGCTGATGTATTTACCCTTAAATATTTTGCGGAAGTTATTAACTCTCTTGATTTTGACCAAGTTATTATTCGCGACCCGCATAGTAATGTAACTCCTGCTTTAATCAATAATTGTATGATTGAGGAGCCTGTGGCGGCGATTAACCGTGCTGTTGATGCAAGTGTCGCTGATGCGATTTGTTACCCCGATGAGGGAGCTATGAAGCGTTATAGCGCTATGTCTCCTCTTCCTTATGCTTTCTGTATTAAGAAACGCGAATGGGAGACAGGTAAGATTCTTGGTCTTGACTTGCAGAACCCTGAAGCGATTGTCGGCAAAAATGTCCTTATTGTTGACGATATCTGCTCTCGTGGTGGCACATTCTACTATACAGCTAAAGCTCTCAAAGAAGCTGGTGCAAAATCAGTTTGTCTTTACGTAACTCATCTTGAACTTACTGTTCTTGATGGCGAGCTCTACGCCGCAATGGTAGAAGACAATCTTATCGACCACATTTTTACAACAGACAGTATTTGGAGTTGTAAGAACTCACACATTACTGTAATCAATAACCTTTAAACATTTATAAAGCCCCTCATAAAGAGGGGCTTTTGATTTTTTATAAAAAATATGTTATAATATATATAATAAATAAAAAAGAAAGGAAATGAAACAAATGCTTGATTCAGTTGCTTTACTCTTATCCGATACTTATAAACAGTGCCACCCAAGAATGTATCCAAAAGATATAGAACTTGACGGAGAGATTGCTAGTACTACTCGTCTTGTTTCTTATTGGGTACCAAGACGCTCTATGTTACAGAAACATAATAAAATGGTATTCTGGGGATTAACTGCTTTCCTTAAAACTTATCTTGTTGATTATTTCAACGATTATTTCTTCAGTCTTTCAAGAGAAGAAGTAATTAACGAATATTGCGATATTATGGATATTCAGATTGGCGAAGGTAATTATGATGAAGTAAATATTCTTCAGCTTCACAAACTCGGATATCTTCCTATCGAGATCGTAGCCCTTCCCGAAGGTACTAAAGTTCCTATGGCGGTTCCCTGTATTGAAATTACAAATACTCACCCTGACTTTGCTTGGGTTGCTCAGTGGATTGAATGTATCCTTCAGGTTGAGCTTTGGAAGCCTTGCGTGCATGCGACAATCGGTTCTCTTTACCGCGAACTCGCGGATAAATATTACAACCTCACAGTTGATGATATGATTCCCGAAATGGCTTGTGCGGACTTCGGTATGCGTGGTATGAGCTGTATGGAAGAAGCAGTTCGTTGTTCCGCGGCTTGGATGCTTTCATTCAACAAAACATCTACAATTCCCGCAATCAAGTACATTGACAAATACTACAATGCAAATTGTAAAGAAAATGGACTTGGTAAAGGTGCTGTTTCTGTAGAACACAGCGTTGTAGGTGCTTGGTACGCAATTTATGGCGAAGAGCGTTCACTTATCAAGAAACTTCTTGAACAGGATTATCCCGATACATCTTTCAGCTATGTGGCTGATACTTATGACTACAAATATGTAGTAAGTGAAGTTCTTCCCAGTCTTAAGGATGAAATTCTCGCCCACAACGGCAAACTTTTAATCCGTCCTGACAGTGGCGATATGGTTGAAATTGCGATTTGGACAATTGAAGAATTGGCTAAGCATTTCGGCTATACAGTTAACTCTAAAGGTTATAAAGTTCTTAACTCAAAAATTGGTATTATCTACGGAGACGGTTGTTCTCTTAAAAATGTAGAGAAAGTATGGGAAGCCTATGAGAAAATGGGTTACGCTGCTAACAACATCTTCTTCGGTGTTGGTGCTTTCTGCTTCACAGGTATCTTCGAAGACGATAAGTTCTACGCTGCGACAAGAGATACTTTCGGTATCGCTATGAAGGCAACTTATGGCGAAATCGGTGATAGAAAGGTATTTATTTATAAAGACCCCAAAACAGATACAAGTAAATTAAAGAAATCACATAAAGGTTGCTGTGTAGTTAAACGCGATGAAAATGGCGAGCTTTATTGTGAAGATGAACACGAATATCTTGATGTAATACACGATAAAGATAATCTTCTTCGTGTTGTATTTAGCGACGGTGTTATCTACAATGAGGAAGATTATATGACAATAAGGGAGAGATTACATGCCGAAGTATAATTATTTATTTTCAACTCACCCCTCATTCCTTTTGGAGAGATTGATTAAGCAATACCAAAAGAATGACAAGTTAATTATTGCATATGATTTTGACGATACAGTAAGTCCTCTCTGGTGTGCGGACTGCGGTGATGTTCAGTCCGTACTCCGCATGTGTCGGAATACACTCAATGCTTATTTCATTTGCTATACAAGCAATGATAATATGGAAAAAGTTAAAAACTTTATTGAGAAATACGATATTCCTTGTGACGCAATAAATGAAAACGCTCCTTTTGCTCCGGTTGTTGGTGGAAAAATCTTTTATAATATTTTCCTTGATGACAAAGCGGGACTTGGCGAAGCAGTAAATACTCTTAAGCAGTTGCTTTACCTTGTTCGCAATGGTTATGTTACAAAAGAAACAAATAATTGGAACGAAAATACAGATTATCACGAAGATATGGCATTGGAAGAGTTTAAAAGAATGGTTCGAAATATAAATAAGGAGATTTGATTATGGATAAAATAAATATAGCTTTAAATACTGAATTACTGATTGAATGGATAAAACAGTATTTTAACGCAGAAGGACCAAACTCCAAAGCGGTTATCGGTATCTCAGGCGGAAAAGACTCTACTGTTGCGGCAGCGCTCTGTGTGGCAGCCCTCGGCAAAGAAAGAGTAGTAGGCGTAAAGATGCCTTGTAATGGTCAGAAGGATATTGATGACTCAAACAAAATTATTGATTTTCTTGACATCCATAGTCACGAATTGGATATCGGTAAATGCTATAATGAGTTAATCCTTATGTTTGTTAACAACAACCTTTATCCTAATAAAGTAGTAGCAACAAATATGCCCGCAAGACTTCGTATGACAACTCTCTATGCAGTTGCGGCGATGGAAGGTGGACGCGTTATTAACACAAGTAACGCTTCTGAAATTTATGTAGGTTATTCTACAAAATGGGGCGATAGTGTCGGCGACGTGTCATTGTTCAAAAATCTTACTTCCGAAGAAGTTTGTGCTATTGGCATTGAACTTGGTTTGCCCCAAGACCTTGTTTATAAAGCACCTAGCGACGGCATGAGCGGTCTCACTGACGAAGATAATCTCGGTTTCAAATATAGCTCTGTAAATGCAATTATCCGACATAGTGGTAATGACATTTGTGACTATCAAGAAATCCAGAAGAAGCATCGTTATAGCGAACATAAGCGTCTTCCTATTCCCGCATTTGAGCCAGTCTTTGAGCAAGAAATTTCGTTAGAAGAAATTACAGAAGATAAATCTAAATAAAACTTTAATCAAGTGAGATAAATATATCTCACTTGATTTTTTATTAAAAAAATGTTATAATATATATGTAATAAAAAATAAGAAATGAAAGAGTTGATGATTAATGGGTAATACAATAGAGTCACACGATTTCTATTGTCTACTATGTGGTAACAAAGGAATTCCAATAGCAAGAAAACGCTCTAACTTAAAAGAGTCGTTGCACAGAAAGAAACTTTATTGTTTAACTTGCAAAACGAAAGTTAACCACATCGAATGTCGCACCGACCGAGAAGTTAAAGAATTTAAAGAAAACTTCTCGCAAGGAATTTATAAAGAAGAAGCATTAAGTTCTCTTGTTCATTGTCAAGGAGGTCAGTAAATGAAAACCTTATATATGATGATTGGTTTGCCTGGCTCTGGTAAATCTACTTGGCTTAAAACCTATGCAGATAACGGCGTAATCGTTTCTCGAGACGCAATTCGATTTGCTATGGTAGCTGAAGACGAACCTTATTTTTCAAAAGAAACAGAAGTTTTCAATCGTTTTATTGAAATTATCCAAGAGTGTATAGATGATGAATATATTGAAAATATTTACATCGACGCAACTCACGTAACTAAGGCGGGCAGAAACAAAGTACTTAATCGCTTAAATCTTGATAAGGTTGATAAGAAGTGTGCGGTTATGGCTACTACTCCTCTTCATACCTGTCTCCTTCGCAACAGTTTGCGTGAAGGTCGCGAGTGCGTACCTGAATCCGCAATCCAAAATATGGCTCTTTCATTTGAATGGCCGAAAGATGAATTTGATGAAATAATTACATTTTAAGAAAGGAATTGATAAATATGGGTAAAATTTTTCTGACATCAGATACACATTTTAACCACT
>JAEIGA010010263.1_pt1 | contig 14193 bp, 9 predicted proteins | sample 9270691 | NCBI WGS metagenome assembly JAEIGA01 (sample SAMN17057246, study PRJNA624740) | gut metagenome | biome: biome; isolation source: fecal sample | host: Bos grunniens | place: China: Xizang | collected 2019 | reverse complement strand
ATATCTTCACTGACCTGCTTAATATTTCTCATTGACCAATAAACCAACTTATTATTGTCATCAAATTTGAAATTCCAGCCACTCTTGTTGATATCAACCCCAACAAACTTATAGCCCATACGTTTTGCCATTTTGATTGCTGTCTTGATTGAATATTTGTCTTTTTCCACATCCATGGTTGAAAATGTAAACGAAGCATGCATAAAGTTCTTTGGATAATAATATTTCAACCATGCAGTCCAATAAGTCAACACAGAATAACTAGCCGCATGAGCCTTACAAAAAGCATAACCAATCAATGAATCATATATAGTGCTTGCCTTTTCTGCAGTCAACCCATGCTTTTGTGCATTTTCAACGAACACTGGTTTCATATCTGCACAATACTGCATAGATTTTGGGTCTTTTTTCCCAGATGACTTTCTAAACTTTGTAATATCCTTTGAGTTAAATTCACCAAACTCACCAACAATGTCCATCTTGGTTTCATCAAAGCAAATAACGTAATTGGTTTTTTCCAACAATCTATCCAAAGTTTCAATTCCATATGTCTGAGGCTTATTGAATTTGTTGTTTATAAAGTTATCAATAGCACCAGATACAATGCCCGCAGGACGATATAAAGAGTTCAACGCACACAAGTCCTCAAAACGGTCTGGTTGTAAACGCTTCAAATAGTTTTTCATGCCACCAGATTCCATCTGAAAAACATTATCAGTATCTGCTGTAGCTAAAATATTTTTATATACTTCTTTGTCATCCAACTCTAACGCATCCAAGTCAACCTTTTTGCCCTCAAGCTTTTCAATGTCTTTTAATACGTGCGTCAAAAATGACAATGTTGACAACCCCAAATAGTCAAACTTAATCAACCCTGTTTTGTGGCAATCATCTTTGTCAAACTGAGAAATCAAAAACTTCTTACCTTCCACTTCTGACAACATCATAGGACATACTTCGCCAATTGGTTTGTCGGAGATAATAATGCCTGCCGCATGCTTGCCTGTTTGTCTTGGGGTGTCCAAAAAGTATTCAACATATTCAAACACTTCTTTATATTTATTGATTACAGCCCCAGCCGTTTTATCTTTGCGAGCTTCATCTAGCGATTCAAACGCGTCCCATTCGATTTTGTTGGTAATTGCATTGGCTTCTGCAAAGGGGATTTTCAATACGCGAGCACAGTCTTTGATACAAGATTTCATTTTCATCGTTGATATGTTACAAATTTGCGAAATCTTATCTGTGCCATATTTTTGTTCTGTATATTTGATAACTTCTTCTCGTCTTTCATCGGCAAAATCGGAGTCAATATCTGGGCATGCGTCAGGGGTGTTTCGACCCGCATTGTAAAAACGGTCAAAGCGCAGTTCGTGTTTTAGTGGGTCAATGCGAGTAATTCCAAGCAAGTAATTCAACAAAGATGCTGCACCACTACCGCGCCCCACACCTGTCATAACATCATTTTTTCTGCACCAATTGAATACATCCCACAACACCAAGAAGTATGGAACAAAACCATCGCCGTTCAGTATGTTCAACTCATGTTTTACTCTTTCGACATATTCAGGTTTTTTATCTAGGCCTTTTTCTTTCATTGAATCCCAAAGCAGATGTCTAATAAAGTCCAACTCATCCTTATACTGCGATGGGATGTTTATCTGTGGGAATATACATTTTTCAGATGACTTTATTATTTCTTCATTGCCCAAAAACCCTTCAGTATTGGCGATAGCTTCAATTACTTTATCTCTCGGAAAATCTGGATGATATTTTGCAAAAAAGTTTAAATATTCTTCTGCCGACATCATATAAATAGTGTCGGTCATACCAAGTTCTTCATCGTCCGCAGCCCAACCAGCTTTTGTCATCTGAATTAGAAATCTGCGATATTTTGTTTCATTTTGCCAACACATGTGCGCATCATAAGTGGCCAACAATGGTATATTTAGTTCTTCAGACAACTTCAATATGCCCAAATTAGCAATACGTTGTTCGTCCAAGTTGTGTGGCATAATTTCTAAGTAAAAATTGTCACCAAACACATCTTTGAATTCTTGTGCCACACGCTTGGCTTCTTCATAATCATCATCAATAATATTGGATGCAATAAGTCCTTTGATACAGGCCGAAGAAACACGCAACCCACTGCTGTGCTTTTTCAACATTTCCATATCAACTTTAGGCTTGAAATAAAAACCTTCAGAATAAGACAGGGAAGATAATGCATATAACGAAGATAGGCCGTCCTGATTATATGCAACCACCGTAAGATGATATGCGGCCCTGTGTTCTGCATCTTTTAATGATGCGTCTGTGCAAAAATAAAATTCTTCACCAGGATATAGAGTCTTATTTGCTTTTTGTAACGCAGCGTCAAAGCGGATAACGTGCAACAAATTACCATGGTCAGTAACTGCCGTCTTTTCCAGCCCAAGCTCATCCATACGCTTTACGATTTTTTCAGGAGATATAACAGAATCACCCAAACTAAACCAAGAGTGCAAATGACACGGATAAAGTTTTGGTAATGTCTCCATTTTGTTTGGTCTCCTTTGATACAAATATAATACAAAACTTTTCCAAAATCAACCATTTTAATGTTTAATATTTTGGTTTGGTTTTTGATATTGTAACCTGAATTTTGTAAGTATGCAAGTTTTCAAGATTGTGATGTTTTTGTGGACTTGACATAACAAATTACAATGATACAATTAGAATACTGGAGCAAGAAATGACAAGAATAAATGTAATCCCCGTAGAACAATTGAGCGACCAGCACTTGATAGCTGAATATCGCGAGTTGCCAAGAGTATTAAAGCAACCAATTAGTACTGCAAATGCCCCATCCACATACAAACTCGGCACGGGGCATGTTAAGTGGGCAAAAAAACACTCAAAATATGTCACAAATAGATATATAAAATTAGTCAATGAAATGAAATATAGGGGCTTCAAAACAAACTTTACCACACCACCTGAGGACATTTACAATAAACAAGGGTTGGATTATGTTGTTTCAAAGTCAGATATAGAAACAAATAGGGTAAGAATAAAAGCAAAATACAACCAAAAGCCCGATTATTACAAATGGTCTAAACGTAATCCCCCGGAATGGTTGTATTCTTGATGTTATTTTGAAATTGCGCCCAGCGGGCAGACTGCTGCACATGTACCACAAGATATGCATTTTGATGGGTCTATTTCACACTTACCATCGGATTGAATGTTTATTGCCATAACTGGACACATACCGGTGCAACTATGACAGGCCATACATTTATTTTGGTCAATTTGCATGTTATCCCTCGATTTTGTAATAAATGTGGCGGATAGTGAGAGATTCGAACTCCCGGAAGGATTGCTCCTTCAACGGTTTTCAAGACCGCCGTGTTAAACCGCTCCACCAACTATCCGAATATTATAATGAAACTAATTGACCCAAAAATATGGCTCTTGGGTCAACTTTGTTTTCTAACTTATATTTTACGCTGCTTTCTTCAACAAGGAGGTCAGATGTCTTTCACCTGTTGTTAGACAATTACTTTCTTTAAATGTGTTACGTTCACGAAATTCTTGCGATTTGCCAATATTAAAATTTGATACTGGACGAATGAAGCCCATTGAACGAGAGAATACTTCGCAGCGTGTTCTTTTTGAATTATCCATTTTTAGTCTCCTATGTTGTTTACAAGCGTTATTATAAATTAGAGGCATTAGCAACCGCAAGCAATATTATCATTACTGTGGTATTTAATTTCTTCATCGCATTTTGGACAATACTCATATTTGCCAGGCAAGTAACCATGTTTAGGGCAAATTGAGAATGTTGGTGTTATTGTCATATATGGTAGTTTATAATTTGAAAATATTGTTTTGATAATCTTTGCAGCCATATCTCCGGACGACACTGGCTCTCCCATATATAAATGGAACATGGTCCCGCCTGTGTATTTTCTCTGCAGTGGCTCTTGGTGTTCTAGCGCCACAAACGGGTCGTCAGTATAATTTACCGGTAGTTGTGTGGAATTTGTATAATATGGGGATTCTTCTGTGCCTGCGGTAATTATATCTGGATGATTCTTTTTATCCGTCATAGCAAAACGATAGGCCGTACCTTCTGCAGGCGAAGCTTCCAAATTAAACAAATCGCCAGTTTCTTCTTGAAAGTCTTGCAACCTGACATTTATATGGTCCATAACATCTTCAACAAGTTTCTTTCCAAATATTGAATCTAACCCCTCTCGCCCGTCGGTGAAATTCAATACCATTTCGTTTGCGCCATTCACACCAATTGTTGAAAAGTGACTATTCCACGTGCCTAAATATCGTTTTGTAAACGGATACAGACCATTTTCAAGGTTTTTAGTTAGCACATGTCTTTTGATAATCAATGACTGTTTTGCTAGCTCTAATAATCTATCTAATTCTGCAAACAATCCTTCCCTGTTGCCTTTGAACTTGTAACCCAACTGTGGCAAATTGATTGTTACAACGCCGATGGAACCAGTTTTTTCGCCTGAACCGAATAAGCCACCACCACGAGTTCTTAATTCGCGCAAATCCAAACGCAAACGACAGCACATTGAACGAACATCACTAGGGTCAAGGTCTGAATTCAAGAAGTTTTGGAAATTAGGAATACCATATTTGGCTGTCAAATCAAATAAAGGCTTTACATTTGGGTGGCCCCATGGAAAATCTTCTGTAATGTTATATGTTGGAATTGGGAATGTAAATGGGCGACCATGAGCATCACCTTCCGTCATAACTTCAATAAATGCCTTGTTGATTATGTCCATTTCTTCTTGTAGGTCGCCGTATGTAAAATCCACCGGTTTACCACCAATCAACGGCTTTTTGTCTTTTAAATCTTTAGGGCATGTCCAATCAAATGTGAAATTGATGAATGGAGTTTGAGTTCCCCATCTACAAGGCACTGCACAATTGAAAATAAGGGTCTGCATTGCGTTTTTTACATCTTCATAGGATAAATTATCAACACGAACATATGGAGCCAAATAAGTATCTACAGACGAGAAAGCTTGAGCACCAGCAAATTCATTCTGCAATGTACCTAAGAAGTTGACCATATGAGATACTGCCGTGGCCATATGCTTTGCAGGCTCGCATTGTAAATAACCTTGAACACCATTGAACCCTTCATACAGCAATTCACGCAAAGACCACCCAGCGCAATAACCAGTTAGCCACCCTAAATCATGAATATGAAATGCTGCTGAACGATGTGCTTCTGCAACGGCTTTAGGATACAAATTCAACCAATATTCAGACACAACCCTCTCTGTAGTGCGCAAAATAAGCCCACCAACAGAATATCCAACGTTTGCGTTTTCTTTTACTCTCCAATCAGCCTCTGTGATGTAGTTATCGATTACACTTACAGGGTCAATAGATGAGTTTCTAGCTTCTGTTCTTTTTTGACGATAAATAATATAAGCTTCAACTGTTTTATACGCTTTATGGTCGATTAAAGACTGAACAACTATATCCTGAATGTCTTCTACGGTACAATTTTCTATTTTATTTTGTAACTTTTCTAATATTGTTGGGGTAATTAGTTCAGAGGTTATGTTATCTAAATGATTTGTTGCTTGAATTGCTTTGTCTATGGCTATCTTTATTTTACCAAAATCAAAATCAACTATCTCTCCTGAGCGTTTTATGATGTTTTTTGGTGTAGTTTTCCCTTGCATAGATAACATAAAAACTCCTTTCAGTTGCTAAAAATTATCCTTGTGTATGAAATAGAACCGCATTTTTGGAATAGTTTTGGTGAACTAGTATTGATTTTTGTTAGATTAATTTTCACTATAAAAATTATTACAAAGCAGGTTTTTCATAACAACAACACCAAAAAATAAAAACCACAAAAAAACACCGAAAAAACAATAAAAAACCCCAGAAAAATCAATTCTGGGGTGCATTGTAGTAAGAATATGACACTATTCTTTTACACTGTCATTGCCATTTGTGTCATAACCCTTGGCCTTTTTTGCAAAGTAGTCATCGCTGTCGTATTGTAATGGGTCAGGGTCTCTATATTGGGCATACTGCATTTCTGGATTTTCATACCAATTATTGAACTCACGCAGATTGTAGAAAACATAAAAATTTAACCCGTTTTCGTTGGCATGCTGCTCTTTCTCAACATCTGTTTCGGTCCACTGTTTTAGCGTTCTGGCATAAAACTCATTATCTTCAGCTTTTTTCTCCAACCATCTCTTATCTTCTTGACATGATTCATCTTCTGGGTTGTATTTGCGACGACCATGGCTCCAATGCTTCAGATACTCAATAAACATATCTTCAGATGGGATATAAAAATCAACAACCCAAGGATGGCGTTCCTCATCTTTGTATTGACGTTTTACTTCCCCATATTTTTCTTTTAGCTTTTCATAAATATAATCTTCATCCTTAGAGATAGACACTCCAGTTGTTGGGTCACTTACAACCTTGGATTTTTCAATTATATAACCATGTTCAAATAAAAATTGTTTTGTTTTCTTAGAAAAATTATCAAACATTGTTTTTTACCTTTCGTGCGAAATATTGCCCCGCTATCTTGTTACGTGGTGCATATTTTGTTTGTGGAACACCACTTCTATAATAAGATACTTTTGGTCTTTTACTATCGCCTGAGCGCATCTGCAAAAGAGATTGATTGTCTTTTTTGTATTGTGGTGTAGTTGTAATTGCCCCTTTTTCATCTCTAGTAAAAACATCGTCATGATAAATAAGCATATCTGCGACTCTGCTTTTTAATTCTTCTGGGCTAATCCATACACTGCTGCCACTATTGGTATGCGTTGGTAACAACAGCACATTGAGTGTGTTTGGATTGATATCTTTAATAATATACCTAATCCCATTGTTTATGTCAATAATTGGAGCCCTTCCGTGAATAAATTCGTCGAGGTTTGGCATTTCCACTTCTATTGCTTCTTTTTCTTTTGTTTCTGGATTACGTGTCATAACAGTTATTACTTTTCCCGTATCCAGAATTTGCGGCAAATATTTTGCCAACCTTTCAAGTTCATCTGGCGCACGTGAAACATTTGATTCTAAAAAAGATGTTACAACTTCTCTAAAAATTACATTATTGCTTGACATGTAATATCCTTTAATGGTTGTTTATTGGTTCATTTTGCTTATGATTTTTAACAGTTCTCCAGGAGCTATCTTTTTACTGGCATATGCCTTCTTCACATCAGCGCTATTGGCTAAAAATGGATTGTTCAATATTTCTTTCGGAATTTCAGGTTTGAAAACAAAGTGAACAGGGCCCCTTACATCATTGTAATTTGGCCTCTCAACATCCGAGAAAAAGTAATTATTCCCAAGAATTTTTATTGGCTCTTTAAGGTATTTTGTGTCAATATTATATCTTTCAAACCATTCATCGGGTGTTTGTGCCAAAGCCGGTTCGTGTTTCCCATCATCAGCAGATTTAACGGTATCTTTATCATATGTAATAGTTGTTGCTTTTTGTGTTTTATAGCTTGGAGACTTCTTTTTTCTCATTGTGTATAAATAACTCCCAGATTTAACATCCTGATTGCCATTTATGTTGCGAATCCCATCCAAAAGCCCTTTTCTCAACGCTTGTTGTACCTCTGGAATCTGTATTGCATCGTCTACTGTTGTGTTATGCTCTTTTGCCAAATCTTTTTCTTTTTCTTCCAAATAACTAAATAGTTCACCTAATTCTCGTAAACCAACCCAATCTTTTAGGTGTTCTTCATAACTAATGCGATTTTCTTCAATTCCAAATATGATTTTATCAATATATTCATCTGCCGAAACAACAATCTTGTCAGCGGCATTGCGTGCATCTTTTTCTTTTGTCGCATTTACTAATTCCAACGTACCTTTTGTTGGATTGACTTTTTTAATAATAAACAAATCATCATCAATCAATACTGGCATTCTTGTTTCCCAAACAGCCGGATGTATATCACTATTCACCAAAAACTTTAATGCGATATAATCTTCCACGTCTTTATCTGTGCGAGCTGAGTTATAGCCATCCTTAGGTTTTGTTTGTTGCTGCTGTTTTTTCCAGAAATATGACGATGGCTCATCAAAGGTTGCTTTTTGCTTGAATTCATCTATTGATAAGTCATAATATTCTTGCGCTCCACTTGGCACAACACTTGTTGACAATACCCAATGCATTTGTACGGCATCATCTTTTATGTCTATAATTTTATATTTGACTGGTTCGCCCTCTATGTAAAAACTATTTTGTGCAAATTCAGGAGCTATTTCATATTTCTTTATCGCATGCTTTACTCTTTTTATGCTATCGCTGTTTAGCAAATCATTATATTCTAATATTTTTGTGGCATATTCTTCAAGTGTTACTTTTACAATATCATTGTCTTCATTGCCCAACTTAATTCGCTTTATTTGCCCACTTTTGCCACCAAAATCTAATACAGAAAAATCACCCATATATCCTTCAATCCGCACTTGTGATTGGTCTAAATATTTTTTTATAACATCAACTTCAGCAGATTTTGCGTTTGTTTCCCCTAAAAAGTCAATAATTTTTTCATTCAATGGCTCATTGGAAACATTTGAATTGAATTCTTCGACTGACATGGAAATGCTTTTGTTTTTCCCATTTACAGGCAAAACTTCCACAGTGCGTGTATCTGGGTTTATAACATCTATCACAAAGGGATTATTTTCCCCTGGGAAAAACACACCTAAAATCTCTGACAAACGACGATATTTGTCTGGGATGCCAGAAAATTTTGCAAAAGTGTCTATATTTTTGCCTCTTACAATTTTTGCGTCGGAATCAAGGTCTTTTTTTGACATCAATATTTGTCCTTTATCGGAAAGGCGATTGAAAACAATTTGGAACTCAGAATCCTGCAAAACTACATCACTTATTGTACAAACAATTCCATTCTCGGTGTCTTCTACATATTGCAAAACAATCGGTGTGCTATTTTTAATATCAGAAAACGCACGATATGATTCAGAATTTTGGTTTATATCATTCGACAAAATATCAAACAAACTATCACCAAAAAACAAAGCCACCCTGTTTGCCAGATTTTCTTCAAGCGGCATGATGTCATTTGTAAACTTTCTATAAGATATGCGAATTCCTTTTGCCTTTTGCGCATCAAATTTTGCATAATTATCATCGCCCGATATAAACTTTACGGGGCCATACCCTGGGATAAACCAATTCTTGCTTGCGATTTGTGCCCCATATTTACCCCCAGATTTTGTGGCAACCTCTCCTAATTTCCATGCAAGTTTCTTTTTGGCGATATCTTCTTTTGATAGCCCAACATAGTCTTTCTGAAATTTCTCAAGTGTAAGTTTTTCCCCTTCTTCGTCGTCATTACCTGATTTAGGTAACAAAACTATTTCAGTATCTTTTGGGTCTGATTTTACAGATATAGAAGAAATAATAAACTTTTCTTTTGTTGCCGCATTTTCAAAAACAGCACCAATTTTTGCATATTTTTCCGGAATATTCAGCTCTTTAAATTGAGCAAATATTATGTTTGGGTTATTGGATATATAGTCTTGAAATAATTCATTGCGCGTTTTTACGTATATTCTATTTTTTTCAATTTTATCCACATCTTCTGCAGTAAACAATTTGTCATGTGAATAATCATTAATTTTTGTGTCCAATAAATAACCCAAATAATTGTTGTATCCAATTATAAAATATTCTTTACTACGCCCTTCAACTTTATATGAAAAATCAAGAAATGGCTCTAACCCTTTATCAGAGATTGGATAAAAATCTATTTTGGTTAGTTTTCCGATTTCATCCTCTGACAAGTAAAATTCTTTTCCAATGTCATGGTGTTGCGAAGTTTCCCCATATGGTCTGACAAAAGTTATTTTTGCCATATTTTTTATATTTTTCGGTTGTTCAATTTCTTTATCTGCAGAAACATCCCTTACATATTCTAAAGTTGCATCAGTTGTGTCGCCATATTTGTGTGATGTTGTTATTGTTTTTGTTAAAATATCGCCAGACAAACTAAAAATATTTTGTGTAGTGGTGTTTGTGTTATCGTCAATTAAATTGTTTGTATTTTTATAAATATCAACAATATTTTTCATCCCACCTGTAGTGTATGCATATACATCAATTGGCATGTAGCGTTCACCTTCCAGGGTTGTGGTATAAAGAGTTTCTGAAGGTGCTTTTGCACTGCGATATCTGCCGGATTGGTTTTCCATTCCGTGTTTATCTTCATATTTCCAAGCATAAAATTTTTGCCTTGTTTCTGGCACTTCCGTAGCAAAAACTCCATCAAAAACATACCAACCAGTAGGCATGCCTTTTTCTTTGAATTCAAAAACAGCAAAAAGAGAAGAAGGTTCCACATAAGCATCCATCATCATAGAAAAAGCATCTGCAACTTTTTTAGATTCCTTGGCTTCTTTTTCTGCTTCATCTGCTTTTTTGCTTTTAGTTTTTACAATGCTGGACAGATTTTTATATTTTTCTTGTTTTGATGTGTTGCTTTCATCTGCATCAAGCTCTATTTTGGCCTTATCTCTTAGTTCAGTCCACTTATCCGCATCAGCGCGTAATTTGCTGTAAGCATCATCTTTTGCTTGCGCATTTTGCAATAATGTATTTAGTTTTTCCCCATTGATTGAAGCATCATAATTTAAATTATAACCATCGATAGTAAGCTTTGTGGAATCTAGCTGGGAATACAAGTCACTTGCGCCATTATAAAACCATTTAGGTGTTTTTTGCAGCGCTGTTCTTTCCATGTATTTATTTTCTATATGATGAGAGATTTTTTTCAAATCTTCCATACTCACCATGATAGGGGTGGTCTTTTCTGTGTCTTTTTCTAAAAACAATTCATAAACAATACTTTCATCGTTCACGTCAGAAGAAGGTGTTACATAGACTTTATTTATTACAGCATATTCACTATAATTTGGCAAAAACCATCTTACATGCGCAACAATGCCATTTTTTGACATGAAATCCATAATTGGTTTAAGTAAAGTAGTTGATTGCGCATGGTTGCCAACTTGAGGATGCACATTAGGAGCCTCACACAATAATTTATCTGACGACACTAAAACAGACTCAATAACTTTTCTAAAAGACATTATTCCAAACTCCATATGTACGAACAAGTAGGTATTGTTGTTTTTGGGTATTTGTTCTTATTCACAAACATTTCATTCATAGACAAATCCTTAGATATAGCATCATCCAAAGCATTTTTCAATCGTCGTATTTGTCCGCTATCGCGCAATTCTTTGAATATCAAGTTTCCTTGACTAAACTCTCCGCCACTTTTCAAAGAAGATTTACGCATATTTTTGATTTCTTTCCATACACCCATAAGTGTTGTTAGTTCTTTGGATTCAATAGCTTTTTCTATTTTATCCGACAACCCATGCACGTTTTTGTTATTTGCATCCGGCACTTCTTCCCCGGAGTTCTTAGGCTCAATCACCCAATCATTCTTTAATAGCGAAAATACACCAGTCGACACAAGAGGGGTGTTTGAATCTTCTACACCAACTTCCACAGGAATCCCATTGATTGTTATATCATATGTGCCATTGAATAGCTGCTTTTTACAATTGAATAAATCTAATAATATATCCTTATCTACCCCCATAGAAGAAAAATCATAAACCAAGTGTAGGTCAATATCCGATTTGTCTGTGTAATTGTAATTTACCATGGAACCAGTAACTACAATATCATCAACAACAAAAAAACCTACAAAATCTCTAAATTTGTTTGCTATCTTTAATAATGATTCAGCAACTTTGGGTTTTATTTTTTTGTCTTCACCAAAAAGCTTATTGCAAAGTTCATTTTCAAGCTTACGCTCATCTAAATCAATAAAGCCGCCTTGGTTTAGATATGACATAGGTTGTATTGTTGACCCAGAAACAATCCCTGTGCTCATTACATTTCCGTATGGGCCACGTGAAAAACTCATAGGCAGAGTGCCCTCTTTTACAGTGCCAGTCATTTTATATATAGAGCCACCTTGAGACCAAATATCATTGTGAAGCTCAAAATTATCATCAGCAGCACTGGCACCATCATTTACAAATTTTCTTGATGGCTCAATATTTTTGTAATCTTGTGGGATTTTTACAATTTCTGACATTTCAAACTCATAGTTTTATACGGCTACCAAGAGGATTATATTGTTTGTGACTTCTATTGGTAAGAAAGCTAGGGTTCCATTTGTTCCAAACCACGAATGGCCCTGTTGTTATTATTGCTCGGGGGTCCCCAAAAGCCTTTCTATATTGTTTATTTATTTTATTATCATTAAATGCTGGCATTATTCTTGATACATTCGCTACAAATTTCATTGTGCCGTCTGGTTGAAGCGCTTTCCAATAATCAAGGTCACGAGACACAGTATTGCTTAGTGCATTATCATCTATAAAGTTTGGATGAGTTTTGCTTGTGTCTATAGTTAGTCTAACAAAAACCGGAGCTCTGGTGTCATTTTCTTTTACTGAATTAATTATTTGAACAACAAGAAATACAAATTTGGGGTCTCTTAATCCAAAAATTTTCCATCCATTTTTGTCATCTAGAGAAGGCTGAACACAATTTAGTGGTATGCGAAATGTTTTTTTAGAGTGGTTAGAAACAATTTTATCACCCTCATCCAAAACTTCAAGCAAGCCAGTTAGATACCCATAATGTTCATCAATAACGCTGTTTGTTTTATTATCTAAAACATATCCCCTTTCAACAGATGAAATAATATCATCTGGGACTTTGTTCATTTTTAGCAAAGATGTGTATTTTTCCCAATCATTTGGCTCATAAACGTTTATTCCTCTGGGGGTGACTTCTTTATCTATGCCGTTTTCTATCTCTTCTCTGCTTAGTTCATACGATTTGTTGGCATCAACATCACCGTGGCTATCTAACACAAGCACAAGAGCATCTTTATAAATATCAGGCCAAAACTTCTTTTCTGATTGACTTTGTAACAAATCTAAAATACTATGACGTACTTCAATGTTTTGTTTGGTTGCCCCTTGTAAAAATGCAAACTTTTTAGGAATCGTATAAGTGTACAATACATCCCCATTTTCATCTCGGAACTGAACTCTTACTGTGTTTTTAACTTCTTTTGCGTTATATGAACTAATGTCAGCATCTACTGTCGTTCTGGCATCTAAAATGTCACGTTCATAACCAAGTTTTTTATCAACCTCTCCCTCTTTCAACCCCTCTTCGCCACTGATAACATCTAGCTGGCGATTTTTAGAGAACATTTCTGGCATTTCTTCCATGGCTTTATAATAATAATCTTTTAGCATGGTAATGTCACGCCACTTACTTGGTGCAGTAGAATACATCAAATATCCATCCAAAGCGGTTTTTGCATTTTTCTCAATCCACTTGAACATCGGAGCTTCTAACACTTTTCGTGCGATATATGGTTTACCCTCTACACCATGTTTATATATCATTGCTTTTTTGTCAGGGAAGCGTCCAGACAGAATTTTGAAGTCTCCGCTGTTTCTATTGATAAATATCCCCTTATAGCTTTCAATACCATTTCCATCTTCTGCTTCGCTTATTACAGACAAATCAGAGAAATCTGTATAATACGGTATATTTTGACGATTTAGTTGGGATTCCACAAACAAATCATCAAGGCCAGATATAGCCTCAATTGAACACATTTCATTCAAATTTTCAATATGTTTTTGTATTGTAAAATTCTTAGTAAAACCATCAAAAAGCAATAAGTTATTTGTTTCTACATATAACACTTCTAAATCCTTATTAAAGCAAAAGCTGCACGAGTATTTACCTATTATAGAACTCGTGCAGTGGATAAAATTATACCAAAAGTAATTGCAAAAAACTTATTTATTTATATTCATTATTGCTTTTACAGGGATTTGTAATATTGCCAAAATAAAAGCTTTTAAATCTGTTGGCAACCCTTTGTCAAACACAGATTCTATTGTTTTCAATTTCTCAAAATCCTCAAGAGACACAAAATCGCGTATGGATTCTACGGTAATTTCTGATAATGGCAAACTTCGCAAAACACCTGCCGTTATAAATTCAATTTTTGTTCTAGGTTTCCCCATAACATAGGAAAAAAACGAATTCCAATTATTAGATTCTTCTGCGTTTTTGGTTTT
>JAEIGA010010262.1_pt1 | contig 14194 bp, 7 predicted proteins | sample 9270691 | NCBI WGS metagenome assembly JAEIGA01 (sample SAMN17057246, study PRJNA624740) | gut metagenome | biome: biome; isolation source: fecal sample | host: Bos grunniens | place: China: Xizang | collected 2019 | reverse complement strand
TGTGCTGTCGTGGTGCTTTCGTAGGGCAGATGCAATTTGCAAAGAGGAGAAACCAATACTATATAGTCATTGCCGCTATATGTTGGCGAAGTTGTTGGGTATCACTCTTAGTAGCGATGTAGAGTTTCGTAATGTAAAGGTTTGGAAGGAAGAGCAACGCATTGACCTTTGGGTGGAGTTGGAAATGAAGCAAGAAGATTCAGTAACTAAGCACGCTATACTAATAGAAAACAAGTATTACTCAAAATTGCACGATACAAAAGATGAAGATGGGGTACAGAGAAATCAACTCTATTTTTATAAAAGGGATTTTGATGCTCACTATAGCAAGGACGAAAACTCAGAATGGCAAAAACATTATGCACTTATTACCTGTATAGAGCGAGAGGATGCAAAATTTGATAATTACAAGATAGCAAAAGATGAGTTTAAATTCAATATATTCTCATTTTATGAACTTGTAGAAAACGACATACAAACCGAGAGCGATATATTTAATGAGTTTTGGTATCGTTGGGGAGACGCTTCGTTTTAGTAATAAACAATGAACCTTTAACCTTTAAAATCTAAATATTATGAAAAAAGGAATTTACATTATAGCAACAGTGTTGATGGCATTAATGCTGCAAGGATGTTTTATTTTTCAATCAAGTAGTTCGTCTGAAAAATCAACAAAATCTACTTCGAGTAACTCATCATATGTGTCTATGTTGTGTAGTCATAAATGGGGATTAACCCAAGGAAAAGCAGAAGAGTATGTCTATGATAATAATTGCAACTTTATACGTTCCGTTGTTAGAGAACTTAAAAACTTTGATGGCAGTACACATTATGTTAGATTCTATACAGATAATACATGCGTAGAGTATGGACTATGGGGAGGCAATGGCAATAAAAAAAGGACTTGGTCTCTAAAAGGAAACAAACTTACAATATACGGACAAAATCTTATCGTAGGAGAACTTACAACAAACTCAGCTACGTTTACAATAGAATCTATAAATAATAATTACTTACAGATAAAGCGTAGCAATGGTAGCAAAACTTGTGAATCTGGTAGTGAGTTCTTCAAGACACTTTATTTTAAATAAACTAAATCTAATAAGATATGAAAGTATTAAGATTGACTATCATTGGTATTATTACTTTGTTAGTAACCTCTTGTGAGTTTACGCAACCTGAAAATCATAAATATGTGGATTTAGGTTTATCGGTTAATTGGGCAACTTGTAATATAGGAGCTGAAAAACCTGAAGACGCAGGAGATTATTTTGCATGGGGCGAGGTATATTCTAGTAATGGCACTATTGGTGGTTATAAGTGGTATGATGATATAGACCCAGAAATATCATACATTTCAAAGTATAATCCTAAGGAAGATAATAAAATAACCCTGGAAACTTCAGATGATGTAGCAAGAAGGAAGTGGGGATATGAATGGCGCATGCCAACATTAAGTGAAATGGAAGAGTTAGTGGCTAAATGTACATGGAATTTTACAAATAGGAATGGCGTACCTGGATATAACGTAATTGGACCTAATGGCAATAGTATCTTCCTACCTATGTCAGGGCATGTAGATCTCAGTCAAAAGCATTACGTTGGTCATAGTGGATTTTATTGGACATCATCATTGTATAAAGGCGATTGCAACAAATCATATTCCTTAAGGTTCACATCAAGTGATAACTATGTAACATATATAGAACGATACATTGCTCAAACTGTACGGGCAGTACGACCATAATTATACTATTAAGAAACCTGATTACCTATAACAACATAAAATCAAATAACAACCTTTAAAATTTAAGTATTATGAAACAGTATGATGTAAACAAAGATGGAAAAGTAAACAAATGTGATTCAACAATTGTTCAAAAGTATCTTGCGTATTTATTAGATTGTCCTGCACTGGATATTAACAAGGATGGACAAGTTGATTATTGCGACTATGAAGAGTGGGTAGAAAAATTTAATAGATATAATCTTAAAGAAGATGACAAAATCAATAACGCTGATGTTAAAATCATTCAGGAAGCTATTGCTAAGTTAAGAAGAACAAAGAGTTATATGGACTTAGATGGTAATAAAAAGGTTAATATGTCAGATGTAACTCTATTGCAAAATGTAATTGCTAGCAAGAAATTAGATATTAATAAAGACAAGAAGATTACTAAGGAAGATGGGGAACGTCTATTATGGATTATAAAGAAGTTTGAAAAATATATTAAAAGAATGGACGTTAACAAAGACGGTGAGGTTGACATGAAAGATGTAGTAGACATACAAAGACATTCTAAGAAATAGCAAATACGTTTAATCAATCTCTCTTACGTGTTTAGAACGCTTCTGCACGTAGGAGATTGGTTCACTTTTCTATCACAGAAATTTACAACATACATAAAACTTGATTTTTAAAGGACTGTAACAGAGAAAATAACAAAAACAAAATATTATGATTAAAACATTTACAAAACAATTTACAAACAAAACCTTGTTTAAACCAACAAGGTGGCTTTTAATTGCCCTAATGTTCTTACTTGGAACAAGTGGTGCATGGGCAGCAACCCACACATTTGCTGCTGGCGATTATATCTATATTAAAAACTTCGTTCCAAGTGGATGGGGTTCTACTACCTGGATTTTAAGTAATTCTTATGCATATGTGCATATGTGGGGAGGAACAGGAGGAGAGCATGACTATCTGTTTGAATTGTATTCAGGGACTGCTGGTGCTAGCGGAGCTATATATAGAGCTAAAGTTGAAGATGCAGGAACATATACTCATGTTATTTTTACTAGAAACTCGGCGAAGGGTGGTCCTTGGCAAAACAAATGGAATCAAACTGGTAATATTGAAATGCACGCAACATATAATTGTGCAACTTCGTTTACTGCTGACGGAACTAGCAAAACTTGGTCTTGCTACGATGACGTTACTGCGTACTCAGTTACAGGATCAGGAGCAACTGTAAAATTATCAAACTCTTCTACATGGATAACTTACTTATTATATAAAGATGGAACAGAGGTAAGTAATAGTAGTAAAAGAGGTGTTGGGAGTGCATTATCTTGGACTGTTTCAGAAGCAGGGGAATATACTGTGAAGGGAACAAATGGTTGTAGAACAGACGCCATGTCTGGTTCATATACCTATAATCCTTGTCCTGCACCAGACATGCCAACCGCTACTGTAGAAAAGCATACTACAAAATGTAATGGTACAGATAGAAACCAAGGTGTTATTAAATTAACAAATTACAATTCAAGTTATACATACAAACTTGGGAATGGAGTAGTTTCTGTTTCAAACGATGGTAAAATGAGTGGTTTGCCAGAAGGTAAGTATTATATTACTGCCGTTAGTTCTTGTGGTGCTGAGACAAAAACTACTTCTACATTTGATGTCAATGTTACTGATGTGACTCCAGTTGCCACTGTTAAAGTTACTGGTGACAATGAAATATGTTCGGGAGAAACAACAACTCTTACTGCAACAGTTACAGCAACTCTAGGTACAGTATCTTCTTATTCTTGGAGTCCTAATGATGGAACTAAAGATGGAAATAAATACACAACTCCTGCTTTAACTAAAACTACATCATATCTTGCTCAAGCAAAATTAACTAATGATAATTGTGAAAAAACTGTCTCTGCTACAGCTTACACAATTACAGTTAAAACAGCACCTGAAAAACCAGCAGTGACATTATTACCAGAAGATGGTAATATTATATCAGGTAATAAAGCAACATTATCTGTTAGTAGTCCTGTAAATGGTGATACATATACATTATACGAAGAAACTAAAGGTGAAATTGAAACAGGTACTTCTTTTGAAATAACAGAAGCAGGTACATATTATGTAAAAGGTGCTAATGATTGTGGTGAGTCTCCTGCATCAGAAAGCAAAACAATTACTGTTTGTACAATAGGCTCTACATTAAATAGTGCTGAATACGACGCTGCAACTCAAAAAGTAAGCCTAGAAGGTGCATTTGAGGTTTGTGGCAAAAATTCATACTATGGTTTCCAATGGAAAAAAGAAGGTAGCGATTGGTGTAATGAGAATCTACCTAATGAAAATAGCGCTTATATAACAATAGGTCAACTAACTACAGAGGGTGGAACAAAATCAAGTGAATATACTATAACTGACCAAAATTCAGCATATGTATTTAGAACATACGTTGTTCCAGTAGGTGGTGCATGGATTTATGGTAATGAAATTACAGTTACTCCTTGTATCACAGTAGCAACCCCTAACGTAACAGCAGAACCTATCTGTGCGGGAAGCGAGGCTACATTAACTCTAAACATTAAGCAAAATGGCGTTACTTATGAATTAGATAACACTGAGGAGATATTCACTTATGGTAATACTCACACAGTAACACCAGGAGCTACAACAACTTATACTATAACTGCTACATCAGCTATTTCTTGTGTAGCAAACCAAAAAGAAACCACAACAGTACAAGTTCAAGTTAATGAACTTCCAGATGCTCCAGCTATAAAAACTGAAGACACTGTTTGTCCTAACACAATATTTGAGCTTCCAGACCTAGGAGAAGGTAATTGGTACGCACAAGCAGAAGGTGGTAGTCCATACGCTTCAAACACTATTACAAATGGTGTAGCTGCAACCACAAATTACTATGCAGAAGCAGTGAAATATGGCTGTGCATCAGCTACCCGTACAAAATATACAGTAAATGTATATGAAGCTCCTGTAACACCAGTGGTTAGTTTTGATCCAACAATTGTAGGACAAAATAAAAACTCTGTCCTTACTATTTCTAACGAAACATATACCCCTGGAACTACAGCATACGAGCTATATAAAGGCAATAATAAAGTAAAAGATATTACAACTCAAAATACAAATGTATCTGAGTCTGAGGCTACTACACATACTTATACAGTAAAAGCAACTAGCAAAGCATGTGCTTCGCTAACCTCTACTTCAGCTCCTGTAACTCTTACAGTACAAGAATCTGGGGCGCAAATTGCAGCACTAGGTGACTTAAACATAGATACACAAGACCCAGTGGACTTTGTGGCTATGTATGTGAAAAAGGACGGTATTGTTGACATGCAAGGTGCTACAAAAGTAACAGCGTACACTTGGGAATACTCTACAGATGATGGTGATACATGGACTGAATGCGCTAGCACAGCCACAATAGGTGTGAATAATGGTTCTGATAAATGTAACAACTTCCGTCCTAATAAAGAAGGTAAATATCGTTGTAAAATTACATACGACGCAGGTGATCCTAACTTCCAATACTCAAACTACTTAGATGTAACAGGAGATGCCACCACAGCTAGAACATTTAAAGGTGTAACAATGACACTTCCAGTAATCTCTGTTAACACAGGTAGTGGAAACTTCCCAGTAAATGATTTTGGTGGTACACCTTCTAAAAATGCTAGTTCAGACAAGATGAAGGCTAAAATCTCTGTTGATGTTAAAATCTTCAATCCAGACGGAACACTTTACTACGACCGCAAAGCACGTATGAACTATCGTGGTTCTTCTTCTATGAACTTCCTTAAGAAATCTTACGCTTTTGTAACTGGTAAAGAAAAAACAAAAAATGAAAAAGGTGATGTAGATACAGGCAAAGCTAACCTATTAGGTGTAGGCAATGCAGAAGATAAAGACTGGGTTCTTTATGCTGCGGCAGCAGACCCTTCTCTAATGCGTAACCGCCTTATGTTTGACACCTTTAGGGATATGACGGGCGGTTGGAGCGTAAACAGTCGTTATGTAGAGCTAGTGGTAAATGGCGAATACAAGGGTGTTTACGTGCTTATGGACAAAATTACTGCCAATGAAAAACGTGTAAATGTAGCATGGAAACAAGATATCAATGGTAATACCACTCAAGAAGGTTTCATTGTGAAGTTCGACAAAACTGATATAGTAGACCGCTACGAAAATACTTCTGGCGACCAAAAAACATTCAAATCTACATATTCTGGTCACGATGGTTTAGACACATACGATACACAAATAGACCAACGTTTCGAGATTGAATATCCAGAAAAAGGAGATATTGAAGAAGAAGACCTTGACAATAATAAAGGTGCCGGCGATTGGTCAGTTGTATTTAACTCAATTAAAGATAAGTTCAACAAATTTGAAAAAGAACTTAAAGCAGGCAACTTCACTGAAGTTCAAAAACTTATCGACTATGAATCATGGGCAGATTGGTTTATTATAACAGAATTTGCGAAAAATATCGATGGTTATCGTGCAAGTAACTTCTTTGTTTACGACGGAAGCAAAGCTAACGCTAAGATAGAAGCACGTCCACTTTGGGACCAAGAGTTAAGTTTCGATAACCAATGTCCTAGTTATTTTGGAGATTATAATGCAAATATTTCAGAAGGACTATTAATTAAAAATGTAGATAAAGTATATACAGACAACTGTTCTGCTCCATTCTGGTTTACTGGTAGATATACTGGAGGCAGAGGAACATACAACGGCTCTAATCAAACATTTAAAGGTTTGTTGGAAGACCCTTGTTTCGTGGCTGTAGTAAAAGCGCGCTGGGCAAAACACAGTGCAGCAGCTCTTTCAGAAGCTACATTAACAACTAAAATAAACGGATACAAAGGAGACCTTGGTGCTATAGGCACAAGTGGCACTCCAATGAATCGTGAACTTAAATTCTGGCAAAACAATAAAGGTCGTCACTACATAGATTGTGGTACTGGTGCAGAAAAGAGTTGTTATAATGGAGAAACTGGTTATAATTCATATAACACATCTGCAAGCATAACACAATCTGCAACTGACTTAACAAACTGGATTAAAGGTTCTCGTAGAACAAATCTAGGTAATATCATAGAAGATATGGAAGGAACAGACCTAAGTATATCTCTTACATTGACACCAGCAAATGGTGAAACCACTCCATGGGAGGCAGTTATGGTTCAAGTAAACAACCCTTCTGGTTATGACTATGACTTAAATTACACTACAAATACTCTAGATAAAGTGGAAGGTGTAATTATCAGCGAAAACAACAATAAATACACTTACCGCATACCTCGCCCTAGTACCTGGGGTACAGGTGATGGTGAACGTGATGCTATTGAATATGGAATACAAGCAATTCTAAATGTAGCTGACGACAATTTACAATGCGGTACTATAAACGAAGAGTTAACTAAAGCGGATGTAACTATCACTCTAAAAGACGAAGAAGATGATAATTGCTCAATTGTAGAACCTTAGTAAGAATAAAATAAAAAATACACAATATGAAAAGATTTTATAACAATACATTAATCGGTGGGGCTTTCAGCAAAGCCCTACGAGTGGTTGCCTTACTTTGCGTTCTATTGGGCGTTAGCAGTAGTGCGTGGGGTGCGACAATTTATATGAGACCAAGTAATGAATTCAAGACAGATAATGCACGATTTGCTGCATATTTCTTTGACTCAGGAGAGATATGGGTAAATATGACTGACCCTGATGGCGACGGAGTTTTTCAATGTGAAATTCCTAGTGGTTCTAAAAAAGTTATTTTCTGCAGAATGAACCCATCAACCAACGAGAATAATTGGAATGATGGAGTAAAATGGAATCAAACTGCAGACCAAGAAATTCCTACAGATGGCAAAAATTTATTTAATGTATCAGGTTGGGGTGATGGAAGTTGGGATAATACACCTTACACTCCTTCTGGTGGCGACACACCATCTACCGGCGGTCACAAAGGCACAAACTTAGGTTTCTGGGATAATGAAGCTTGGAATATTAAAGTAGGAAATAATTGGTCTAACCAAAGTGGTTATGGCGCAGAAGGAAATACAGAAATTCCGTTAGGTACTTTAAATGCTGGCACAACAATAGGTTTCTGGGCTCAAACATGGAAGAAAAACGGTATTGCCAATGTTTGTCTACCAAGAGTTTATGTAAAAATACTTAAAGGCGAAACTACCATTCAGGACTATGCATGGTATGAATTAGGTTGGGGTAACAAAGACTCAGAAGAAAATGGCTCTATAAACCAACTATGGATAGACGAGAATGTACTAACATTACCAAATACTCTAGTTGCAGGGCAAACTTATAAACTAAGAGTATATTTTGAAATGTGGGGAGATGAAAACTCAAATTCAGATGTTTGTAACCAATTGAGCTATAAGTTAAACAATGGCGAAGGAAACTACAACTTTAGTTTTACTATTCAGGATTCTGGTTCTGGCGGAGGTGGTACAGGCGGTGACACAGGCGATTGTACTACATTATATTTGAATAACAATTTAAATTTATGGGATACTAATAATGGCGAATTTTATATTTATTATTGGAGTGCTAGTGGCGACGGTTGGAAAAAATTAAAATCAGCATCTTCTTGTGATAAAATTTTCTATGGTTCAATCCCAAACAATGTAACTGGTTATAAATATGTACGTCTAAAAAATAACTCAGGTAATCCTGATTGGGGTAGAAAAGATAAAGAAACAGGAGACTTGAGTTTATCTGAAAAACATCAATATAAACTAACATCTTTGGTACAAGGACAAACAGGAACAAATGGTTCTTATGAGAACGTATCATGCGACGAAACAGACTCTGATTGTGAAGGCGGTGGTAGCGGAGATGATGGCGATGATGACGACACTTCAGACTGCGATTACATTGAAGTATGGTGTAAGGGTTCTAATAAATATGTAACAATGAATTGTTACACATGGGACGCTAACGAAAATAAACTTCTAGGAGAATGGCCTGGTCAAAAATCTGATGTAACAGACATATACACAGACGGAGCTAAATATGCTATTTGGAAATTCTCTAATACAGATAACATCAACATTATATTTAATAATGGTAGTGGTGGTCAAACTGCTAATATTACAGGTCTTCGTAAAGGGAATAGATACGTATATAATTTAAAAGATGATTGGTCTTATGATATTGATTCTGAAATACTAGATTGTTCTTTACCTGCCACAAATGTTTTATTAGCTCGTGAAGCAAAAGTGGATGCTGTAGCTAAAACTGCTACTGTTTATGGTTATTTAAAGAACAATCCAGATTGTGCAGAAATCACAGACTACGGTTTCTACTTCTGTACTACCGCAGATGGTGCAGCTGCTTGTACTCCTGTAGCAAACGAAAACTTTAAATGGTCTGCTACAAGCACAGATATTCTACCTCGTGGTAAAGAATTTAGCGCAAATGTTGCAGAATTATATGAAGGAACTACATACTACTATCGTGCGTACGCAGTAATTGGTCAAGAAACAGTTCTTTCTCAAGAAGTGCGCAGTATTACTACAGAGCCATGTAAAGCTCAAAAAGCTGGCGGTGACCCAGTTATTTATACTGTTGATGCTACATTCGCAGCAGACAACGTATGTAAACTATACTTCCGCGATGTACAAAAAGCTATTGACCACTTAAAAGGTTCATTCGCTAACGAAGAAGATTACAGGTACGTAAGTGTTGAGAGTGGTAGTTACAACTTAAATCAACCAGTAGTTATCAATGTTCGTTACTATGACGATACTCCAAACGACCCTGAAAAAGCATACACATACAGAGGTACCACCAACGTAGGTGTATATTCTGGTGACGTTAAACCAACAAATGCAAACTTAATACAAGACATTAATAAAACAGCTACAAATAGAGCAAATACATTAACTATTAAAGCTGGTAATAAAGTTGCTAAGCCTTGGGTACACCATATTGTGATTCGTAATAGTAAAAATATCACTCTAGATTCACTATGTATTTATTCAGACCCAACAGGTTTAAAAGACAACGCTCTAGAAATAGACGTTAACTCTACAGACTGGCCACGTATTAGTCCAAGCTTTACAGAAGCTAATATTACAGTGCAAAACTGTATGATTGGTTCTGCAGGTTTCGTAGGTTTCCAAGTATCTGGTTATGATGGTGTAACATTTAAGGGTAATGATATTGAAGCAAGTTTTGCGGATAACTCAAATAGACTGAATATTCTTAACTGGGGTGCATCTGGTAAATTCCTTGCTTGTAAAAATATTAAGTTTGTCCAAAACAACTTCCGTGGTTCTCAACCTACACTACTTTGGATACAAGATAGTGAGAATGCATTGTTTATGAACAATGTGTTCTGGAATACTAATACATTCTTAAAACAAAATAATAGTGAGGTAACTCCATGTGCTATTAAGTTAGTATCTCAATATGCGGTAAATCTAACAGATAATGTTAATATAGATAATATTGGATTCTTCTATAATACATTCTATTTTGCAGATAATGGTACTACAGGTATTTCGTCGCCTTATAACTTCTTTACAGAATATCTAGCCGCTGCAAATGAATCTAATCCAGATGCTGCTCGTTTTGGATCTAATATCTACATCCAATACAATAACTGTTATAGCTATGACACAGACTGTATAGGTAAAGATGCATTCTTAGGTAAAGGTTCGGGTGACGGAACAGGTGTTACATATTCTATTCAAAGTACATCAACAAATAACGCAAACTTCTGTCCAAACAACTTCTGGAGTGTTAAGGATGAAGCTAATGCCACTAAATCTATATTTGACTTTACTACTTGTAATGGCTCTCAAATTATCAATGTTCAAAAGCAAGTTTGCGAAACTACTGCTTCTGGTCCTGCTTCATTAATAGTTAGAGGTTCTGATATGAACTTGGGTAGTGCTCCTGATGTTTCATTTACTGGTATTAAACTTGAGGCAGATGAAGTACTTGCAGATAGATACTTAGTAGGTGTACGTCCAAATGGTGATGGTTGGACATATGGTGCATACCAAACTCGTGAGGCCAAAGACATTAAAACTATCTACTGGGTAGGTGTAACAGACAGCTGGGATGACCGTAACAACTGGGAATTTGAGGTTAAAAACAATGATAAGATTGTACGTCAACGTGTGTCTTGCGTAGAAAACTTGTTAGAAGACCTACATGTAGTAATTGAAGAAATTGGTACTGTAGAAGTAACAGGTGGTCGTAAATGGCCTAGACTTCCAGAATCATTCGATCAAGAAGCTCGTTTCCAAGAATCTGGTATCCCAGTAGCAGAACAAGTAAAAGCTGGAAATACTAATAAGTTTGCAGACCACATCGAATTAGAATATGGTGCAGGTATTATAGGTGTGGAAAGTCTTAAAAATGGTGAACTTCACTATACTAAAGCTTCTAATAAGTTTGTATCTCCACGTAGTGAATGGATTCTAGTTGGTCCAACTATTAAACCATTTGATGAAAAAACTCCTTCTACAGACGATGTACGTGAAGTAGTATCTGGTGATTATTTCATTAAAAATCATGAGCCACACGTGTATATGCATAAAGCTAAGTTCTTAGATGATGGTATATCTGTTGGTTGGAATGCAACATTTGCCGATTTGAATACACCACTTACCGCTAACACTGTGTATGCAATGCAAATACCAGACCAATATGGTGATTTCAAATTACCTGCAGAATTGTATTATACTTATGTAGTACCAAATGCTGAGAAACAAAAAGATGCTAAAGAAAGTAAGGAATTCGCATTTGAAGGTAGATTCTACAATGAAGATGCACTTCCTACTTACACAGGTCTAACATCTGGTCAACCTGTTTTAATTAGCAATACATATCCTGCTAATATAGATGCTAATATGTTAAATACCTCAGGTTTGGGTACAGTACAAATCTATGATTATGAAGCTAAATCTTTCGCTCCTTTATTGGTAAAAGCATCAACTCCAATTCTTTCACAACATGGATTTGTATTTACTCCAGCTAAAAGTGGCGATTTAAAAATTACAAGTGAATATTTCTTACATACTCTTACTAAACGTGATGCAGAGGTCGCTGAGCCATACTGCCGTATTAATGTTAAGAATATGAAGTCTAATGCTTCTAGTGATATTGAGGTAGAGTTTGATGAACTTAAGGAAGATGTTGCAAATTATGCTACAGATGCACCTAAGGCATTTAACTCTATGGAAAAATCATTACCTGATATGTATGTAATGCGTTATGATAAGAAGTGGGCTGGCGTAACAGTACCTTCTATGACAGAATCAATTCCATTAGGTATACGTATTAGCGAAGCTGGTACTACCATAAGATTCTCTTATGTAGATAGCGAAGGTTTAGGAGATGTAATCTTAGAAGACCGCTTAGAAGGTAAAACTTACAACTTAACTATCGGACAACTTTGTGAATTCTCAGATCTACCTGTGGGTGATTGTGAAGGTCGCTTCTTCTTAAATCTATCTGAAGAAATAGAAGATGAAGAAGACAACACTGAAGAGGGAGGCGATGTTTCTACCGAAGTGGAAGAAGAGTTTGCAAATAGTGGTATATCTATTATTGGAAATTCAAATGGTGTAGTAGTAAGTTGCTCTACTGATATGGAACTTCAATACATCTACATCAACGACATGAGTGGTAAAACCGCAATGTATAAAGTTTCTGGAAACTATGTAGAAATTAGTCTTCCTGTGGCACAAGGAGTTTATACTGTGAATGTAATAGCTGATAAAGCAAATAAAACAGGAAAGGTGATATTAAAATAAATTAGTTAGGAGTGTGGAATTTTGCGAGTAAGCGAGGGCAGTGATAAGTTTGGTCCCTGAGCCTGTCGAAGGGTGCTTAAGCACTGCCGAGCGAAAGCAAAATCACGAGCGCAGCTCGTAATTTCTATCCTAAGAAATAAAAAATTCAAAAATATGAAAAATAGATATTTTATTTTAAGTGTATTGTTTTGGGCGATAGCCTCTGTTAGTATGGCTATTACATTACCATCATCTTCATATTCAGGTTTTAATGTAGATTATGACGATAGTTTTAATACTACTTTTACAGTGCAATCTCGTAGCATTACTGGTAGTTATCTTTCTGCTGCAGCTTATGGTGGTGAGTGTGCTTCTGCCACAGTGGATAATATGGCACAATGCTGTTCAGAATTACTTTCTAGTACCTATGGTATATCTTTGAGTGATGCTACTCAACAATATTATACTGGCGGGGATAAAGAGCCTCTAGAATATTATAACAATTGTATGAAGGGACATACCTCTCTTCCTCTTGGCACTCCGCTACTATTGTTGCCTTTCATTGCCATTTACGCAGCGATAAGAAGAAATAGAAAAGATAAAGAATAAAGTCTATAAACCCTATTGGTGAGTGCCAATAGGGTTTTATGTTTAACCTTAAAATATAATTATTATGAAACACGAAATCAAGAATTTATCACCAGAGGTGCCTCAAGGAGGAGCTGACTCAATCTATTATGATGGTATTTATTATATGATTTACCGACAAGCAACAGACAAACAAACTGGTTCTGTTTTAGTGTCTATGCTAGAATCAGGGGCTATAAAACGTGAAAATAATGAGAAAGTTCTCCGCATACCTGAAACTGTAAAAAAAGATAAAAATATTTATATTGTTGTAGGTATTTGTGTATCAGCAATAACTGTGGATGTAAACAAATTGATTCTTCCTCCTACATTAGAGATATTTAGTGGAGCTTCGTTTAGTATGTGTAGTATTGGGTGTATAGAGATTACAACTCCAGAGACTGATATTCCACCAATGATTAGTGTAGAGAATAGTTCCCTAATTTTTGATAAAAGCGGAGAAAGATTAATTTATGCTTCAAATAAGATTCCTATTAGCGTAGCAGAATGGCGCGGCACAAAAATTATAGGGGAGTATGCATTTAGAGAATATAAGGGTGAGGAAATAACTATTCCACATAGCGTTGAATACGTTGAATGCTTAGCCTTTGCAAAGGCTGATAATCTTAAAACTGTTTATTTTGAAGAACATATCCCATGCGGTGTAAATATTTCTACATTTAACCTAGTTTATGAGAATGTATCTTTAAAGTTGATTCCTAAACCTTAATAATATAATATTATGAAATGCCCAAAACATTTAAAACATAGACCCATTATTGTTGTTGATGACTATGAGAAGATAGATGCTTGTGGAAGTAATGATGCTAAAGCATTATCAATAGGGAAAGCACAATGGGATAATACTAGTAATGATGTGTCTGTAAAGATATTTAGAAAATCAGGGGGTAAATGGTCACGTCAAAGTGAAGAATTACCTTTCCCTAGAGTATTGGATCTTGCAGAATTTATCATTGGAACTATCTTGGGAAAAGACACAACTTTAGGAGAAGATGTTATA
>JAEIGA010010261.1_pt1 | contig 14194 bp, 10 predicted proteins | sample 9270691 | NCBI WGS metagenome assembly JAEIGA01 (sample SAMN17057246, study PRJNA624740) | gut metagenome | biome: biome; isolation source: fecal sample | host: Bos grunniens | place: China: Xizang | collected 2019 | reverse complement strand
TCGCACGCACAATCTAAAGAATATCACGGTAGATATACCTAGAAATCAACTAGTTGTTATATCTGGAGTGAGTGGTAGCGGCAAGTCTTCGTTGGCTTTCGACACATTGTTTGCCGAAGGTCAACGTCGTTATGTGGAGAGCTTGAGTGCATATGCCCGCCAATTCTTGGGACGTATGCAAAAGCCGGATGTAGATTTTATTGACGGCATCCCACCAGCTATTGCCATTGAGCAGAAAGTAACCAATCGCAATCCACGCAGTACAGTAGGTACAGTCACGGAGATTCAAGAGTACTTAAAATTGCTATTTGCACGAGCTGGACACACCCTCTCGCCCGTAAGCGGTTTGGAAGTAAAACGCCACAGCATACACGATGTAGTTGAATGTCTCAAACAACAGGCTCTGGGTAGCAAAGTATTGCTACTTTCTCCTATCGTTGCAGAAAACATTGATGAACAAATTAGTATTTGGCAAGAGCAAGGATTCTCGCGCTTATATCGTATTAATGCCGATGGTAGTGGTGACATGCTTCGCATTAGCCATTACACCCAAGGTGATAGTTCCTCAACCACCTATCTGCTAGTAGATCGAATAGTTGCAGATGGCGAGCAGAGTACACTCAATCGTTTTGCGGACTCTGTTCAAACGGCATTCTACGAAGGTAAGGGACAATGTCAGTTGCTCGTCACAACAGCGGACTCAACTGATAGTCAAACATATATCTTTTCCGAACGATTTGAGGCAGATGGTATCACTTTTGTTGAACCAACCGAACATCTGTTTGATTTTAACAACCCTCTTGGTGCATGTCCTACCTGCGGTGGATCTGGCATGGTAAGCGGTATTGACCCAGATTTGGTGGTACCGGATAAGTCAAAATCCATATACGAAGGGGCAATAGCTTGCTGGAGAGGAGAAAAGATGAGTCTATGGAACGAAGCGCTGATTTATGCGGCAGACAAGTTTGATTTTCCTATTCATACGCCATTCTACGCACTAACTGCCGAGCAAAAGCAGTTGATCTGGACAGGGAATGAGCATTTCCACGGATTGAACGACTTTTTTCATATGCTCGAGAGCAAACAATACGCTAAGATCCAATATCGCGTGATGTTGAGTCGCTACAAAGGCAAAGCTACTTGCCCTGATTGCAACGGCGGACGACTTCGCAAAGAGGCACAATATGTTTGGGTAGGCGGTAAGACCATCACCCAGCTCAATCAATTGCCTATCACAGATTTAGCTAAATGGTTTGAAGAGCTAAAACTTGAGGAACACGAACAATTGGCCGTCCAACCTCTGCTCGTTGAAATACGCACCCGACTGCAATTCATGCAAGATGTAGGATTAGGTTACTTGACTCTAGCACGTATGTCCGCTACTCTCTCTGGAGGAGAAGGACAACGCATCAACCTAGCTAAATCATTGGGTAGCAGCCTAGTAGGATCATTATATGTTTTAGACGAACCTAGTATTGGTCTTCATCCGAGAGATACCCAACGCCTTATTCATGTGCTCAAACAATTGCGTGATCTAGGCAATACAATTGTGGTTGTAGAACACGACGATGAAATACAGAAAGCAGCAGATTACACCATTGAGATCGGTCCTAAAGCTGGTCGTCACGGCGGCGAAGTTGTGTATGCGGGTAGTCCAAAAACAGACAAATTTACTTATAACATCCCTGCTTATCGCCGTCAGTGGAACAATTATATTGAGATTCAAGGCGCAACAGAGAACAACCTCAAAAACCTAAATGTACGCTTCCCTCTTAATGTCATGACTGTGGTCACTGGTGTGAGTGGTAGCGGCAAGTCGTCACTTGTGAGCAAGGTGCTCTACCCTGCCCTCAAGAAACATTATGGCGGCATAGCCGACAGAACAGGCGACTTCGGCAGTCTGCGAGGTAGTTTGCAACTGATTCATAATGTGGAGTTTGTAGATCAAAATCCACTTACCAAATCTTCGCGCTCTAACCCAGTAACCTATCTCAAAGCATTTGACGAGATTCGTAAATTATACGCCGAACAACAGTTGAGTAAGCAACTCGGTTTTACTCCATCCTATTTCTCGTTCAACACTCCAGGCGGTCGCTGCGAGGCTTGTCAAGGCGAAGGAACTATTACTATCGAGATGCAGTTTATGGCTAACATCGTATTGGAGTGCGAGCATTGTCACGGCAAGCGATATAAACAAGATGTATTAGATGTGCTATACCGCGGCAAGAATATATACGACATACTCGAAATGACTGTTAATCAAGCCATTGAGTTTTTCTCTGAAGATTCTGCTTGTAAGAAGATTGTCTCTCGTCTACGTCCATTGCAAGATGTAGGTATTGGGTATATCAAACTAGGTCAAGCGGGCAGTACGCTATCTGGTGGTGAGAGTCAGCGTGTGAAATTAGCCTCCTTCCTGGCTCAAGAAAATGCGTCTCCTACCTTATTTATTTTTGACGAGCCAACAACAGGTCTTCATCATCATGATGTCACCGTATTGCTCAAAGCGATGAATGCGCTCATTAGCAGGGGACATACGGTACTGATTATCGAACATAACCCATCGGTGATTCTAGCGGCAGACCATATTATTGATTTAGGGCCAGAAGGTGGCGATATAGGTGGTTATATCGTAGCCGAAGGCACCCCCGAAGAGATTATGCAATGCGCAGAGAGCCATACAGGCAAAGCATTGCGAGATATACAGGATTGTTTTATCAAGATGGAATAGTATCGTTATAGCAAGAAATAATCGTTGTATATTTAAATTTATTTTTATACCTTTGCATTCGATTTACATCTAAGTATGGAATAAGGCCGATTAATCGTTAGTGTTTAACACCGTTTCGAACGTTTTGTCCCCATACTTTTTACATCCAAAAACTGGATAGTTCGTTGGGCTGTGACCCCGCATTAGCAACGATAGTGTTCAGATGTATAAGATGTTTATCTAAATGCTATTAATCTATAACGGTTATGATGTACATTGGTATTGACGTAAGCAAGGATTCGTTCGTAGCAGCTTATCCAAGAAAGAATGGTTACACAACCAAGACTTTCAAGAATGACACAAAAGGAGTGCGTGGTTTTATTACTTCGCTTCCAGAAGATTGCCATTGCGTGATGGAGGCAACAGGCAACTACAGCATGTTATTGCTTTATCTCCTTCAGCAAGCAGGCATTCCTACTAGTATGGAGAATCCGCAAAAGATTAAGCATTTCTCGCGCGCTATGATGACTGTCACCAAGACTGACGAGATAGATGCTAAGCTTATTGCTCTGTATGGCGAGAAAATGAATCCTGAACCATACAAAATACCCACAGAGAGCATTCTTTTGCTAAAGCAAAAACGTACTGTTTTGCGCCAATTAAAGAAGCATTTAACTGCTACTAAAAATCTACAACAAGCACTTGCAGTATTACCTAAACAGGATCTTGCAAGCAAACGCACTGTAGAGAAAACCATTAAGTTTTTAGAGCGCCAAATTGCAGAATTAGAAGATGAGATAACCAATCTTTCTAACAAAGAGTATGCTCGCCAGATGTCTTTGCTAACATCCATTAAGGGAATTAGTAATACTATTGCATCTGCACTTATTGTGGCTACTGGTGGTTTTACATACTTTAGCAATGCTAAGCAGATTTCTAGATATTTAGGGCTTTGTCCTACATATCAACAATCAGGTACATCAGTAAATGTCAAAGGTCATATTAATCGCAATGGCGATCCGCACCTACGTGGTCAATTATATGTTGCTGCGCTTGTATGTATTCAACACAATAAAGCATGTAAAGACACATATGAAAAATTGCGTGCTAAAGGCAAATCAGCTAAGGTTGCACTTATTGCCATAGCAAATAAACTTATTCGTCAAGCGTTTGCTGTAGTTACAAATAATCAACCATATATTGATGGTTTTGTATCGTCAATTGCATAAAAGTGATATTTTTTATTAATTTTTTAATATAGTTCGTTCGAACAAAGTGAGATAAGAACCCGTCGAAAATCCCTAACTGACATGGTAAGCATCGAGCATCTCAGCATAGAATATTCATCTCGTCCAATCTTGGATGATATCACTTTTCTCATCAACCAGCGCGAGAGGATTGCGCTAGTCGGCAAAAACGGCGCAGGCAAAACGACCCTACTACGTATGCTAGCCGGTGTAGAGACTCCCACCTCTGGACGTATATCCAAGATGGGTGATATCACTATCGGCTACTTGCCACAGGTCATGATGCACGTGGACGGCAAGACGCTCAGGGAGGATGTGATGAGCGTTGTTCAATGTTCAGACGTTCAGGAGTTTAGGACTTCAGGCGAGGAAGCCAGATTTATCGCCGAGATGGATCGAACCATCATCGGTTTGGGTTTTGAGCGCAAGGATTTTGATCGTCCATGTTCGGAGTTCTCGGGCGGATGGCGCATGCGTATTGAACTAGCAAAGATACTGCTGCAACACCCAGACTTACTGCTACTTGACGAGCCAACCAACCACCTTGATATTGAGTCTATACAATGGTTAGAGGAGTTCCTAAAGACCAACGGTAGTGCTCTCGTTTTGGTGAGTCACGACCGTGCCTTCTTGGATAATGTAACCACTCGAACCATTGAGATTACATTAGGTAGAATATACGATTACAACGTCCCATATTCGCAGTTCAAAGTGCTACGCCAAGAGCGCCACGAGCAGCAAGTGCGTGCGTACATGAATCAGCAGAAGATGATTCAAGAGACAGAGGAGTTCATCGAGCGTTTTCGCTACAAGGCTACCAAAGCTGTACAAGTACAGTCGCGTATCAAGCAATTAGAAAAGCTAGATCGCCTAGAGGTGGATTTGGAAGATAACTCACGATTGAGTTTGCGTTTTCCTCCCGCTCCACGTAGTGGAGATTACCCTATTATAGCCGAAGATGTACGCAAGGATTTTGGCGATCATATGGTCTTCCAAAATGCCACATTCACCATCCGCAGAGGCGAGAAAGTGGCTTTTGTGGGTAAGAATGGCGAAGGTAAAACGACACTCGTTCGCTGTATCATGGGGCAACTCAATTATATGGGTACGCTGAAGATTGGACATAATGTCAAGATAGGTTATTTTGCCCAAAACCAAGCGGCGTTGTTGGATGGCGAAATGACTGTGTTTGAGACGATTGACTATGTAGCTGTAGGTGATATCCGTACCAAGATTCGTGACATACTCGGTGCCTTTATGTTCGGTGGCGAAGCTTCGGAAAAGAAGGTCAAAGTGTTGTCTGGTGGCGAGCGTAGTCGTTTGGCGATGATTCGTTTGCTGCTTGAACCATGTAACCTACTCATCCTAGACGAGCCTACCAACCACCTTGACATGCAGTCTAAAGATGTATTAAAAGCGGCATTAAAGGAGTTTAACGGCACGGTAATATGCGTGAGCCACGACCGCGATTTCTTGGATGGTTTGGTAGATAAGGTATATGAGTTTGGTGGCGGAAAGGTGCGTGAACATCTAGGTGGAATCTACGATTTCTTGCGCAGCAAGCGCATTGGTTCGTTGCAAGAACTTGAACGCAAAGAGGCAAAATGCGAAGAAGACACAAAGCGAGAGGCTACATCTGCCAAACTTGACTATGCCGCACAAAAAGCAGCAGCCGCAGCACGTCGTAAAAAAGAAAAACAAATAGCGGACATAGAAGCTGCTATCGCTAAACTTGAACAAGAACAACAAGAGATAGAAACCCTCTTGACAGAGATAGAGAATCAAACCACCGAAAACTTCCAACGTTACGAGCATATCAAACGCGAAATGGAGCAACGACTTTACGAATGGGAGATTCTCAGCGAAGAGTAATAAGTTCGCGCACTCAAAAGACCCCACAAAAATATTTTCTTCATTTTCTTTGCATATATGCAAAAAAATGTGTAATTTTGCAGCGTAATTTGCAAAATAGGTATTTTATTGATATTAACTTATATGATTAACAGAACACTGGTACGAACCAAAGTCCTTCAAACCCTCTTTGCTTACTACAAAGATGGCGACAAAACTCCACTTACTGCCCGCAAAGAATTGCTCAACAGTTTTGCTAGCACATATAGTTTGTATATGGTTATGCTGGCTTTTGCGGATGAATTAGTAACGTATGCTGATGAACAAATAGCAGAGAATAAACAACGTGCGGCAGTCACTCACCAAGAATATCTACCTAACTATCGTTTTGTACACAACCGCGTGTCACAATGCTTGTTCAACAATCGCCGTTTGCGCAATTTCGTCGACGACAATCACTTGCGTTGGGATACTGGTATGAATGCCATCAGTGCTATTTACAAGCAGCTGATTCAGACCACATTCTATCAAGAGTACATGCAACTTGAGGCTCCTACTTTTGAGGATGACAAGGCACTTTGGCGTAAGATATATGGCAAACTATTGATTAACAACGAGGATCTCCAAACCGCATTAGAAGAGATGGAGGTAGCACTCGATCACCAAGGTTGGACTACCGATATGGATCAAATCCTCACTTACGTAGTCAAGACTATCAAACAGTTCAAAGAGGAATACGGAGATGATCAACCGCTTCTTGAGATGTTCGCTTCCGAAGATGAGCTCATTTTTGCCAAAGATCTCTTGCGCTTGACCATTGAAAATGCAGAGGAATACAAACAACTCATCGCTAAATCTCTGCGCAATTGGGATGCAGAACGCGTTGCGTACATGGATCAAATCATCCTCTTGGTAGCCATCTCGGAGATTGTCAACTTCAATGACATTGCATTAGAGGTGTCTATGAACGAGTATATCGAACTCTCCAAAGAGTATTCTAGCGACAAGAGTTATCAATTCATCAACGGCGTACTCAATAATGTCGTAAAAGAACTCAAGCAAAACAATATCTTATTTAAAGCAATCAAAAAATAATAAATACAAATCATTATGCTAAACTACATTTTACTATTAGCTCAAGCTCAAACAGGTGAGCCAGGCCAAACAAGTCCACAATGGATGACTTTTGTGATGATGGGATTGGTTTTCGTCATCTTCTATTTCTTTATGATTCGTCCACAACAAAAGAAGCAAAAAGAGTTGCAAAAACAACGCGAAGCACTCAAGAAAGGTGATAAAGTAGTTACCGCGGGCGGTATTTACGGTATCATCAAGGAGGTTAACGAGACCACTTTCATGCTTGAGATTTCTAAAGAAGTAATCATCAAGGTTGATAAAGCTAGCGTATTCGTTGCTACCGAAGATGCTCATCAAGCACAATCTAACGAGAAAAAGTAATCGTGAATCTCAACGTTCAACATCACAAGCAACAAGTCGGACGCGCCATGCGCTGGCTTATTGGTAAAGATATACTTATCTTTATCATGTTTGTTGGGTTGGTTACCCTCATTTGGTGGGGCAACAGTATGTCCTCTATCAGAGAAGGTAGCGTTGTTGTTAATGTACATTATAGCGGTGTGGAAGACCGAATCATGTTTTCCACATCGCTTCCTTCCCGGCTAGATATTGCTATACGAGACAAAGGTAAACAAATACGCCAAATATCTAGACAAAAATTAAGCATCGACATTAACCTTGCCAACCAAATTGTAGACTCTGAAGGTACCGTACAAATAACTGCAGATATGTTGCGTACTCGCGTACAAGACGCGCTGCCTGGTACTACAGTACTACAAATTAACCCAGAAAAAATCACAGCGGAGTACCATTTCCAAGAAGAAAAAAAGGTACCTATTCGCCTGATTAGTACAGTAAAATGCGTTGATCAACATCAGCTCAAAGGCGACGCAAAATTATCCACCGATAGCGTATTCATCTATGGCAGCAAACATGAGCTTGCCAACATACAATATATCCTTACTGACACTTTAACGATTTCAGAACTTCGTGATTCTATCACACAAATAGTTAACCTTCAGATTCCAACTACTATTCGTTGTAACACCCCTAGTATAGAGGTTCAATACAAAGCTGAAGCATACACCGAAAAAGAATTTACACTACCTATACAACCCCAGAACGTACCTCAAGACAAGCGACTCATGCTATTCACAACGGAGGTCACTGTCTATGTTCGAGTAGGAGTTTCGGAGTATACACAAATCTCTGAAAAAGATCTCACCGCCATCTGCCAATATCCTACTAATCAAGGCGATGCTATTCCTGTCGAGATTAAGACTAACAATCCTATCATTAAACATATTCGTTACTATCCTTCATCGGTAGAATACATCATAAAGCCATAATATGAAGAAAATACAAATGGTCGATCTGCAAACGCAGTATCAGCACATCAAAGAAGATATCGATCGTGGAATCCAAGCAGTCATTGACTCCGCTAGTTTCATCAAAGGTCCTGCAGTAACCTCTTTCCAACACAATTTAGAGGCATACACGGGTGCCAAACACGTCATACCTGTGGGTAATGGTACAGACGCACTACAGATTGCCCTTATGGCACTTGGTATCAAACCTGGAGATGAAGTCATCACCCCTACCTTCACATTTATTGCCACTGCTGAAGTTGTGGCACTACTTGGCCTCACACCGGTAGTGGTTGATGTAGATTGGGATACAATGAATATTTCCGTAGATGCTATACGCAAAGCTATCACACCACGCACCAAGGCTATTGTACCTGTTCATCTTTTTGGACAATGTGCAGATATGGAAGCCATTATGGATATAGCCAAGGAGCATAATCTCTTTGTCGTGGAGGATGCTTGCCAAGCAATCGGAGCAGAGTTTACTTTCGCCGATGGTACAAAGCAACAAGCTGCCACCATAGGTCATGTGGGTTGCACAAGTTTCTTCCCATCCAAGAACCTTGGTTGCTACGGCGATGGAGGTGCTATTTTCACCAACGATGACGAACTAGCGGCACAAATGCGTGCCATTGCTAACCATGGTATGGTGATCCGCTACCACCATGACCAAGTGGGCGTTAATTCGCGACTCGATAGTATCCAGGCTGCCATCTTGGATGTTAAGCTCCCACATTTAAATGCGTATATTGCTGCTCGCCAACGCGCCGCAGCTTATTACGATCAAGCCTTTGCTGGTCATCCTAATATTCTCATACCAGCACGCTTCGAACGTTCTACACACGTCTTCCATCAGTACACCCTCCGTCTCGTAGACATCAACCGCGATGCGCTACGCGATGCACTTGCACAGGCTAATATTCCTGCCATGGTGTACTACCCTATACCTTTGCATTTGCAAACGGCCTACCAAGATCCACGCTACAAAACTGGCGATTTCCCTATTGCCGAGCAACTAGCTGCTTGCGTATTGTCATTGCCAATGCACACAGAGCTTGATGATGAGCAACTAGAGTACATTACAACCCATGTACTCGATGCTATCGATACTCAACTCTAAACACTAAACATTAAACATTAAACTTTAAACTACCATGGCAACTTCACTATCTCTCACACAACAGCAGAAGCAAATGCTCAAGCTATCACCTGCCCAGATACAGGTGATGCGTATGTTGGAGGTGCCAACATGCGACCTCATTGCACAAATCAATGAAGAGCTACAAAACAATCCTGCTCTGGAGGAAGGAGTTGATAAGTCCACCGAACTAGATGACATGGACAACAATCCCGAAGAGGATTTTGACAATCCACTCCAAAACGAGGATTTTGACTACAACGAGTATACACAAGACGATGATATATCAGAGCATATACCATCTCATGCTGGTAGCAATCGCCCACAAGAGGAGATTCCGTTCTCTATGGGAACTAGTTTTGCCGAGTATCTCAAGTCGCAGATTTATCTCACCAAAATGGATAAACCTGACCGCCATATTGCCAAGTTCGTGGTGGGTAATATCGATGAAGACGGCTACCTACATCGTACTACAGAAGAACTGGTCGATGACTTAAGTTTCCGCGAAGGCATCCTTGTAGAAGATAGCAAGATGCAAGAAATCATTGATCAAATCAAACAGTTTGATCCTGCTGGCGTAGGCGCACATGACTTGCAAGAATGCTTGCTTATACAAATCAAGCAAAAACCATCTACGCCAAGCATTGATCTTGCACACAAGATACTTGCCAACCATTTTGAGCACTTCTCCAAACACAATTTCGAGCGTGTTAAACAGAAGCTCAACATCGATGACAGCCAACTCAAACAAGCCATTGCCGAAATCCACCGACTCAATCCTAAACCAGGTAGTGCATGGAAAGGTACATTGCTTGAACGCAACCAAGAGATTGTCATTCCAGATTTTATCGTTGAGAATCACGACGATAAACTAGTAGTTTCGCTCAACAATAGCGACATACCACCTTTGCATGTATCTGCTGATTATACCAGTATGCTCGAAACCTACAACCAACCTGCCGGCAAGACATCAGCCAGAAGAAATGAGGAAGGTAAGGTGATTAAGCAATACGTCGATTCTGCACGTACATTTATTGACGCTATTCGTCAACGCAACGAAACGATGATGCGTGCCATGCAAGCACTCGTCAAACTACAACGCGAATATTTCATCCATGGCGACAGCATCTACCTCAAACCGATGATTCTCAAGGATGTTGCGGATAAATCCGGCTACGATGTATCCACTATTTCACGTACGTTCAACAACAAGTACGTGCAAACCGATTTTGGTATCATTGCTCTCAAATTCTTCTTCTCTGAAGGCATGACAGACAATCGTGGTAACACGATTTCAACACGCGAAATCAAACAACGCCTACAAGAGATCATCGCACAAGAAGATAAGCATAACCCTGTAACGGATGATGAGCTAGTGGAAATAATGCACCAATCTGGCTATCCTATTGCTCGACGCACTGTAGCTAAATACCGCGACCAACTCAATATTCCTGTAGCTCGACTACGCAAACAGATCTAATACATGCGCCAATTATTAACTATATTAGCCAAAATAATTAGCGTCATGCTGCATCCTATACTGATGCCTACCTATGGTATAATATTATACCTTATTGGTTTGTATGTACAAAACCCAGAAATGCCGTTGTTATATGTCGTCATTATCCTGGCAGGTACCATCTTCTTATCATGCGTAGTACCTGTTTTCGCTCTACTTCTACTACGATTATTCGGAAGTATCGACTCGCTTGAGATGCGTAATCGTAAACAACGTACCGCACCCTATATTTTTACCCTCCTTTGTTTTGGCGCATGGATTTATTTTCTGCATGCTTTACTTGAAATACCCACTTTCCTCCTTGTAATATGCATCGGTGCGCTAGTAGCTCTCTTTATGGTTACAATAATTAACATATGGTGGAAAATATCGGCACACCTTACTGGATTAGGTGGCCTTTTTGGAGGTATTTGCGCTTTTGCATATAATTTCAGCGATTTTCCCATTTACTTGCTTTGCGCAGTGCTAGCTATAGCCCTTATACTCATGTTTGCTAGATTATACATCAAAGCCCACACACCATTGCAAGTCGTTGTAGGATTTTTACTAGGTTTAATTTGTACTTTCGTACCGAATCTATTCTAATGTTATGCGTAAGTTTATCATAGTATTACTCTGCCTTTTATGTTCATGGAACATACACGCATTCACCACATTGAGCGATAGTGCTCATATTCAGTTGCTTACATGCACACAAGGCGAACAAGTATGGTCTAAATACGGCCATTCAGCTATTCGTGTAGTAGACACACCTCAAGATATTGACCTTGTATTCAATTACGGTATTTTCAGCCTTATTGCTGACAATTTCTACTACAAGTTTATCAAAGGTGAAACCTACTACCAGTTAGGAGTCGACTCATATCAGTCTTTCAACCATTACTACAGCAGTATTGGCCGCTACACCTATTGGCAGGAACTCAACCTAACACAAACTCAAAAACAACAGATTTTTGATGCACTGCTCACCAATTATCGACCAGAGAACAGAGAGTATCTTTACAACTTTGTTTTCGACAACTGTGCTACGCGTCCTTACTATCTCATCAAAGATGCTTTGCAAGACAGCATCATCTCTGATTACCAAGGCTATAAAGGCACCACTTTCAGAAAAGCTATTTCGCACTATACAGGCAAAAACAACTGGGTTGATTTTGGTATCAACCTCGTGTTTGGCAATAGCGCCGACCAGCCTATGACCAACGAACAACGCCTCTTCCTGCCCGAAGAACTGATGAACTACATGGCACAAGCCCACTTGTCAGACGGAACACCACTCGTTAAAAATCAACACATCGATGCTTTTCCGCCTAATCCTGTTCCTTGGTACGCTAATTGTTGGGTGGGCATAGCTGCTTTTGCTATCCTCATGCTAGGTATCACCTTGTTCGATAGACGCAAAAAACGCCTTTGCTATGCCGTTGACATACTACTTGTCATCGTATACATACTACTCTTTGCACTTGCTATTTTCCTCACCCATTTCTCCTGCCACCCACTGGTAGGCTACAACTGGAGATTACTACTATTCCCTCTTATTCACATATGCGCAAGACTCGTTTATTTTGTACGACGCTAGTTCTTACACTATTGTCGCTTCTTACATACGCTCAACCTCGACTCACTATTGTGGTCGTAGTCGATGGCATGACCCAGGAAAACCTCACCAATCTACGTCCTTTCTGGCCAGCCGGAGGACTACGATTGTTCAGCGAAGAGGCTCACCAAACTACCATACATTTCCCACACCAAGTATATGGCGGTAACGAAACTATGGCTACCCTTATGACGGGTAGAACCCCATCTAACCATAGTATCATGTCCGACACGTATTTTGATCGCACGGAACGTCAAATACAGACTATCCTTAACGACCCAAAATACGCCGGTATAGGCACATCCTTAACGCTATCTCCTAAATCCCTGATTACTACCACCATTACAGATGAATGGCGTATGCGATACGGCCACCAAGCCCACATCTACGCCGTTGGTCTTCAACCTCAAGCCACCGTACTTATGGCTGGTCATGCAGCCAATGCATGCTGCTGGCTTGATGCCAACACCCGCAAATGGGTGACCACATCCTTCTACCCAGCAGGATTGCCTTCTGCAGCAGACGACATGAACGTGAACGGAAGAATCGACATGCTCGCTGCACGTGATTGGGAACCTAGCATGGATATTTCCATGTACACCCACCCTAACGATAAGGAGCGTAAGAGAGGCTTTTCATACCACAACTACGATGTATTGACACAATCACCTGTGGCTAATACACTAGTAATAGAGATGGCATTAGCCCTACAGGAGAAACAAAAACTAGGCACAGATATCACACCGGACTTACTCCTGCTACAACTCAACACCATATCTCCAAAAACCGAGTCAGATATGATCACCTCTGCAGAGCAAGAGGATATGTATTTGGGTATCAACCAAGACCTTGGTTTCCTTATCGAACAACTCAACAGACGTATTGGCAAAACTCTATACCAGATTCTAGTGGTGGGTCGCCCTGTCAAAGGACATTCGGCGGCTATGCTAGAAACGGCAAATCTTAACATCAACTATTTCAATGTAGATCGTGCTGCCGCACTCACAGGTGCTTATCTAATGGCCATCTACGGACACGAACGTTGGGTGGACGGAGGACATGGTCCATTCATCTACCTCAATCGCCTACTTATTGAGAAAAAACGCATGTCGCTAGAGACCATCCAACGCCAAGTAGCTAATTTCCTCATGGACTTTGAAGGGGTACAAATAGCTTATCCTATCCACGAAGCTATCACTTCGGATGATAAGACATCTATTTACCGCAAAAACGCTGGCGATGTGTATTTCCAGATGCAAGATAATTGGTTACTCCTAACCAACGATAAGACCCCCTACGATCGTGTCGTACAAGCTACCCCTACTGCTCCAGTGCTCTATTGGTCTGGTACCATGACCACTTTCCCAGAAGGCCCTATACAAGCCACCGACATCAAATCGCTGATTATCAACAACAATTAACATATTGAGGCGATAGGCATTGAAACAAGCGACTTTGTCGCGTGAAACTCTTGAAACTTTTAAAACTTTATATAACATATGATTTTCTACGAATTAAAAATCTCTTACACTCGCCAAACAGGCGAAGATAACCCTAAAGCAGTCAAAGAAACTTACCTCGTAGAGGGCCTTACCGCAGCCGATGTAGAAGAGCGTCTTCTCGGCGAGATTCAGAAATATATCTCCGGCGAATGGGAGACCAAGAGCTGCAAGCAAGTGCAGTTCTAC
>JAEIGA010010260.1_pt1 | contig 14196 bp, 17 predicted proteins | sample 9270691 | NCBI WGS metagenome assembly JAEIGA01 (sample SAMN17057246, study PRJNA624740) | gut metagenome | biome: biome; isolation source: fecal sample | host: Bos grunniens | place: China: Xizang | collected 2019 | reverse complement strand
TACCAAGAAGGAAATGGCTACCTATACATCAAACGCAGACCTTGGTCAGAGAACCAGCGTAGTCGTATCTGTATGGGGCGAGCCTGTAAAGGAATACATCCCTACACTTCCTGATCACCCAGGTACAATCCGCGTATACGTAGAGAACCAGGCCGGATGGGAGGCTATCGCTCTCTATCAGTGGGGTACAGAGAACAATCTCGGAGGCAGCTGGCCAGGTATGCAGCCTACAGGTACTGAAGTAATCAACGAGGTAGAGTACACTTACTTCGAATACAAGGTGGAAGATGTTGACGGCAAGAGCCAGAACCTCATCTTCAACAACAACGGCGGCGGTATCCAGACTGCTGACATTCCTTTGACATTCAGCGCTGACGTGGTAGACCACTTCTACAGAATCTTCAACGAGAAGGATTGGGAGATCATCGAGAACCCTCTCCAGGTACCGGAGAAGCTCCCTGAGCACGAAGGAACTATCCGCGTTTATGCTGACAACCAGGCTGGCTGGGAAGCAATCGCTCTTTATCAGTGGGGTACTGAAAACAATCTCGGAGGTAGCTGGCCAGGCGCACAGCCTACAGGTACCGAGACTATCGCCGGCGTAGAGTACACATACTTCGAGTATGCAGTAGCAGATGTTGAAGGAAAGGAGCAGAACCTCATCTTCAACAACAACGGTGGCGGCGTTCAGACAGCAGATATGCCTGTAGTATTCAGCGCTGAGGTCGTGGATCACTTCTACGTAATCTATAATGAAAAGGACTGCGCAGTAATCGAAGATCCACTCAACCGCGAGCCTGTGGGCGAGAATCCGGAGCCAGAGAACCCGGAACCGGAGAATCCAGATCCTGAAACTCCTGCTGATCCAGTCCCAGTATACTTCTATGTACAGGACAACACAGGCTGGGAAGTGACTAACATCTACGCTTGGGGTGATGCTCTTCCAGAGCTCTTCGGCGGATGGCCAGGTGCTGCTCTTGATACTGAGGTGACTTGCGGTGGCGTTGCATACAACGTTGTAGAGAGCACAGCAACTGCTTATGATCTGGTTTACCACCCGATCATCAATGGAAGCGGCGCACAGTATGACACTCCTCTTGTAACACTTGCAAAGTACAATTTCCTCGTGGCTGGCGAGGCTTCAGCAGAGCTCGGCACTGCTCCTGCAGTCAAGGTATATGTTGACGACCAGACAGGCTGGGATGCAATCACAATGTACTCTTGGGGTGATATCAACGACGTAGTCGGAGGATGGCCAGGCGCAGCATGCACAACCGAGACTGTTGACGGCAAGGAATACAAGGTATTTGAAATTCCTGCAAACGGATTCGGAACATCATGCAACCTTATCTTCAACAATAACGGCGGAGGAACACAGCATGGTGACTACAACATCACAGCCGACCGCGACATCTTCCTTACAGTAACAGCTGAAGGCGTAACTCCAATCGAATAATTACGATGAAATTTAGCAAAGTAGTTTTCATTTCCATTCTGGCTGCACTCTCATTGAGTGCAGTCAGCTGTGGGGATGGCGTCAAGCCAGAGGGTCCTGACACAGGCAAGGGAAACATTGCCCTTGATCCGGGCAACTCGATGGTGATCTATGAAGCGAACCCCAAGGTATTCGCTTCAAGCGATGCACTCAAGGCCATTGAAGGACGTCTCGACGAGATCCAGGACCTCGGGGTTAATGTAATCTGGCTCATGCCGATACAGCAGCTGGGCTCCAAGAATGCCGTTGGCTCCCCATATTGCATCCGTGACTTCAAGAGCGTGAACAGTTCTTATGGAACGCTGGAGAGCCTCAAGTCTCTGGTCAACAAAGCGCATTCAATGGACATGAAGGTGATCCTGGACTGGATTGCCAATCACAGTTCCTGGGACAACAGCTGGATAATAGAACACCCTGACTGGTATACAAAAGATGCCAATGGCAATATCATCTCCCCTACCGGAATGGGCTGGAACGATGTCGCCGACCTCAATTACAGCAGTAAGGAAATGCGCGATGCAATGATCGATGCAATGACCTACTGGGTGAAGGAGGCAGGTATCGACGGCTTCCGATGCGACTATGCTGAGGGTGTGCCGGAAGATTTCTGGACAGACGCTGTCAAGGCAATCCGTTCTGTGAAGAAGGATGCCATAATGCTTGCCGAGGCAGCTGACATGTCATTGTATGACTGCGGATTCGACATGCTTTACGGATGGGACTTCCAGAGCAAGCTTGCAGATGTATTTGCAGGCAAGAGAAAGGTCCAGGCACTGTACGACTCTCACAAGAATGAGTATGCAGGGGCTAAGGAGGGCAAGGAGAGAATGCGTTTCTCAACCAATCATGACAAGGCTATGAACGAGTCATCCCCTATCACCATGTATAAGGGCGAAAGAGGGGCAATGGCAGCATTCGTGATCGCTGCCTACATGGGCGGAATCCCCATGATATACAGTTCCCAAGAGATCGGATATGCGAAGACTCTGAGTTTCTTCAGCAACACCATCCTGGACTGGGACAGCAACCCTTCTTATACTGAAGAATATCAGAAGGTCATGAAGGCATACACCGAGTCTGTCGAAACAAGAGGAGGAGAGATGACTCTGTATAATACCGGAAATCTCGTCACCATATACTATCAGGGCGGCCTCATGGTGACTGTGAATACCACCGGCGCTGCCGTACAGGCCAAGACCCCTATGGAGCGTGCAGGAGACAAGGCCATCGACATGATAACCGGTACTTCAGAATCAATTCCTGCAGCCCTCAACCTTGACGCATATGAGTATAAAATCTGGAAAATAGAGAAATAATGACCTATAAGAACATATTTGCCGGCCTTATGGCCGCCATGCTGCTCGTATCATGCGGCAGCGACTGTACCTGCGAGGGAGGCTACGAAGTGCCTGCACCGGAGGATGTGGTCATGTATCAGGTAAATCCTCGCGTGTTCGCTCCGGAAAAATCATTCAACGCTGTAGCGCAGCATCTGGATTCCATAAAGACTTTGGGTACCAATGTGGTATGGTTCATGCCGATCTATCCTGTAGGACAGATCAAGACTGTAAACTCACCATATTGCATCAGCGACTATAAGGGCGTGAATCCCGAGTTCGGAACCCTCGAGGAGTTCAGGAATGTTGTGGACCTCTGCCACCAGAAAGGCATGAGTGTCATCGTGGACTGGGTTGCAAACCACACTTCATGGGACAGCAACTGGATGGAGCATAAGGATTGGTACACCCTGGATGAGAACGGAGAGATCATATCCCCAGCAAACACAGGCTGGCTCGATGTTGCCGACCTCAACTTCGACAATCAGGAAATGCGTCTTGCAATGATTGACGCAATGAAATATTGGGTTACTGAAGTCGGTATCGACGGTTTCCGTTGCGACGCGGCAGACTTCGTGCCGTTTGATTTCTGGAAACAGTGCTGCGACTCGCTCCGTGCGATTCCTGACCACAAGCTTCTCCTTCTTGCCGAAGGCAAGAGAAAGGACCACTTTGATGCAGGATTCGAGATGAACTATGCATGGGACTACCTCGAGGCTGTAAGGCGCGTCTTCAACCCGAAGAGAGGTCCATATGTACCCGCATCTCACCTCTTCGAGGCTGATGTCGAGGAATATGCAGGCATTCCTGAAGGATGCGTGAAGCTCCGTTTCACAACCAACCACGACGAGTCGGACAAGATGTCCCCTATCAGCGAGTTTGGCGGCGAGAGAGCTTCAATGGCAGCATTCGTGGCATCGACATATCTTCACGGCGGTGCCCTCGTTTACGGCTCACAGGAAGTAGGATATCCTGGAAGAATCAACTTCTTCCACTATGTTCCGGTAGACTGGCAGGCCTGCCAGCTTCTGAATCAGGAATATACCAAGCTGCTTGACCTTTACAATACAATCCCGGTAATCCGCAAGGGAGAAATCACATCATATCCTGACGAACACATCCTCGCATTCCAGAAGAGTGACGGAAACGACAACATTCTTGTGCTTGTAAATGTTCGTCATGAGGATTACACTATCACTCTTCCTGCAGAATGGGCAGGCAAGACATGTACAGACCTTATGAATAGCATTAAGGTTGTGCTTTCGGAAAGCATCACCCTTACACCTTACGAATATATCATACTGAAATAAAGCAAATTACAGTGATGATCTTTTTGAATGGTTAGTAGATTGTCACGTCAGACCGGCCTCACCTGTGAAGGTCAGGCCGGTTTTATTTAAGATTATTCGCTATATTTACATGTTATTTCACTAAACTGATTCAAAATATGAATAAAGGTATCATAAGATCTGCTCTATGTGCAGTACTTCTGTCTATCTCCGGCATTCTGTCAGCCCAGACAGCCAGGAACATCGCTTATGAGGATGAGACAGTCAGATTCACGGTGATTACCGACGGTGTGATCCGTCTCGAGTGGCAGCCGGAAGGAAAATTCACGGACTCCCCTTCCTTTGTCGCTTCAGAGCGTGATTATCCCGAAGTTGATTACAAGGTCAGGAAAACCGGCAGGAATCTCAAGATCGAGACCGCCAGAATGACCCTTTCGTACAGGACCGGAAGCGGCAAGTTCACCGCAAGCAACCTCACGATCAAGGCGAATGACGGTTTTTTATGGAAAGGTTGTGGCAAGCGATGGCAAAGGAAACGACATATGACGAATTGTTAAAAATGGCGAAGGAGTACGGCGTGGAAAAGAACGCGTTGTTTGTTTCAGCTGCCAAGCAGTACACAGTTCAGATGAAAATCATCGATTCGATTGAGAAAATCCTGTCCGATGCGGACCTGATCGTCTCGAAAGAGTATGTGAAGAGCAGGGAGAACGTGTATTCGCATCCGCTCGTGAAAGAGTTACCGAAACACGCCGATTCCGCGAACCGGACGCTTGCGTCCATGCTTGACATCATCTCGAAGCTCGGCAAGAAGGTCGAGGCAAAGAGTGAGCTCGGTGAGTTGATGAAAGAATGAACTGGATCCTGATTTACTACCAGCACATAGTCGACGGCTCGATCGTGGTCGGAAAGTGGACGAGGCTGGCTTATGAAATGATTGTGAAAGGACTTCAAGAGAAGTCCTTTTTCTTTGCCCAGAAGAAAGCGGACAAGGCGATCAAGTTCGCCGAAAGGTTCTGCCGTCATTCCGAAGGCGCGCTCGGTGGGAAGCTGATCGTCCTTGAAGAATGGCAGAAGGCTTTTCTGTCTGTTTTGTTCGGAATAGTTGACGAAAACGGAACCAGACAGTTTCGAGAGGTCCTTCTGGAGATCGGAAGGAAGAACGGAAAGACGCTCATGGCGGCGGTCATCGCCGCATATTGCGCGTACCTTGACGGGGAGTATGGCGGCAGGATCTACATGGCCGCGCCAAAGCTCCAACAGGCGGCGCTCTGTTATGACGCGTTCTTCCAGATCGTGAAGATGGACACGGAACTCAATAGTCTCGCGAAGAAGAGACGAACGGATGTGTACATAGAAAGCACAAACACATCGATCGCACCGTTGGCGTTCTCTGAGAAGAAGGCCGACGGCTTGAACATTAGCTTAGGGATATTGGATGAGGTTGCTGCGTGGCACGGAGAAGCTGGCAAGAAGTTTTATGAAGTGTTGAAAAGTTCTGCCGGTGCACGAAAGCAACCCATCCTCTTATCTATCTCGACGGCAGGATATGAGAACGAGGGTGCGTTTGACGAACTGGTCAAGCGTGGCACGAGGGTCCTGCTTGGAGACAGTAAAGAGACAAGACTGTTCCCGCTGATCTACCAGATCGACGATCCGGAGAAATGGAACGACATAAACGAACTACAGAAGAGCAACCCGAACCTTGGCGTCTCTGTCTCGGTCGACTACCTGCTCGAAGAGATCAATATCGCGGAAGGCTCGCTCAGTAAAAAGAGTGAGTTTTTAACCAAGTATTGCAACCTCAAGCAGAACAGTTCTACGGCTTGGCTGTCCACCAAGGCGGTCAATACCGCCAAGTGCGAAGAGTTGAAGCTCGAGGACTTCGCCAACACTTATGCGGTCGGCGGCATCGACCTGTCGCAGACGACGGACCTCACGAGCGCGTGCCTCGTGATTGAGCGCGAGGGCGTGGAATACGTCATTAGTCACTTCTGGCTACCCGCCGAGAAGATAGACGAGGCGACAGCGAGGGACGGCGTGCCGTACCGCGAAATGATACAGAAGGGGTTCCTGTCCACGTCAGGCGAGAACTTCGTGGATTACCACGATGTTTTCAACTGGTTCATGGACGCGATCAGGAAACACAAGATTTACCCGCTCCAGGTCGGCTATGACCGGTATTCTTCGCAATACCTCGTGTCTGACATGAAGAACCTCGGGAAGATACACATGGATGATGTGTTCCAGGGCTGGAACATGACACCGGCCATTCGACAGCTCGAAGGCAAGCTCAAGGACGGCCTCATCAAGATCGGAACGAACGATCTTTTGAAGATACACCTTCTTGATACCGCCTTGCAGACAGACAGCGAGAGCCGGCGCGTCAAGATCGTGAAGCTGAACAACACAAGCCACATCGACGGCGTTGCGGCGCTGCTTGATGCCTTAATAGTCAAGGACAAATGGCACGCTCAGATCGGTGAGCAATTAAAGAATAAAAAGTGAGGAGTACGAAATGGGACTTTTTGACAAGATCTTCCCGAAGAAGGCAGCCGAACCGAAAGCCTTTGAAAGATGGGAAACGCTGACGGCATATAAAGCCGCCTTCACTACATGGCGAGGCGAGATCTACGAGTTTGACCAGGTCAGAAGCGCCATCGACTGCCTCGCAAGGAACACGGCGAAGCTGCGGCCCGTGATGACAGGCACGGCGAAGAAAACGCTCAGGACTGTCCTCAAGCAACAGCCGAACCAGTTCCAGACATGGTACCAGTTCCTTTACAGAACGAGGACGATCTGGGAGATGCAGAACAACGCGATCATTGTGCCGATATTGGACGACTACGACGACACGAAAGGTATTTTCTCCGTGCTCCCGTCCGAGTGCGAGGTCGTTTCGTACAAGGGGACCGAGTATCTCCGGTATAAGTTCTATGGCTCGCAGTATGCCGCCATCGAACTTGATAAGTGCGGAATCCTGACCAAGCACCAGTACAAGGACGACATCTTCGGCGCGAGGAACACAGCTCTTGATGGTACCTTCGACCTGCTCGACCTCAATCGTCAGGCGATCAAGGAAGCGATCAAGAACGCGTCAACGTTCCGGTTCATGGCGAACATGAGCAACTACGCGCAGGACGCCGACATTGAAGCGGAGCGCCAGCGCATCAAGGAAGCGAACATGAAAGACAAGAAGGGTTTCCTCTTGTTATTCAGTAACCTCGTTGAAAACGTCAAGCAGATCGACGTCAAGCCGTTCACCATTGACAAGACACAGCTCGACCTCATTGATTCGAACGTGGAGAAGTATTTTGGCGTTTCTGATAAGGCGATTAAGAACGAGCTGACAGGCGATGAGGCGGCGTCCTTTTACGAGGGCGCAATCGAGCCGTTCGCGATCCAGTTCTCCGAGGTAGTTACGAAGATGCTGTTCTCGCTTACAGAGCGGAACATCGGGAACGCATTGGCGCTGACATCGAACAGGATCCAGTTCATGACAAACCGCGACAAGCTGAACTTTACTTCTCAGATGGGCGACCGCGGTGTCATGTATATCGACGAACTGCGCGAGGTCTGGAACCTTCCGCCGCTTCCGAACGGACTCGGCCAGAGGATCCCGAGGCGTGGCGAATATTACTTTGTAGACCCTGAGAACCCACAAGATGAGGAGGAAGAAGAAAATGCCGATTAAAGAGACCAGAGAATACAGGAGCATAGAGCTCCGTTCCGCCGTACAGGGCGAAGAGAAGAATTACAACGTGGAAGGCTATGCGACTACGTTCGACAGTCCGTATGAGCTCTATCGTGATGGTAAGTACATCGTGATGGAGCAGGTGAGCCGTGACGCGTTCAAGGACACGGACAGAAGTGACGTCATCTTCCAGTACGACCACGAGGGCATGGTGTACGCCAGAACGCGGAACAACACGCTCCAGCTTTCCGAAGATGAGCATGGACTCAAGGTGTTCGCCGACCTTGGAAGCACGGAAGCGAGCCGAGGCGTGTGGGATGCCATTGACAAGGGACTCATTGACCGCATGAGCTTCGCTTTTACTGTGGCGGAGGAAGCCTACGAGGAAGAGGAGCTCGAGAACGGAGACATCAAGCTCCTGAGAACGATCACCAAGATCGGAAAACTCTACGACGTTAGCGCGGTATCGTTTCCGGCTAACGAGCAGACAAGTATTTCAGCGCGAAACAAGTTCAACGGAGTGATTGAACAGTTCGAAGCGGAGCGACTTCAAGCGCAGAAAGATAAAGAAGAGCGTCAGGCTCTTAAAGACCAGATTTCGAGAATTTTGGAGGTATCAAATGACTGAAATCAAAGAAATGCAGATTGAAGAGGTTGAAGCTCGCGCCTTGGAGATCCAGGCAGAAGTCGATGAGGCTGACGAGGCAAGAAGAGCCGAGATCAAGACCGAACTCGACCAGCTTGAAGAAAGAAAAGCAGAGCTGAAAAAGGCAGCAGACGAGGCCAAGGAAGTACGCAACGCCGTCGCCGAGCAGTCCGTCCCTGTCGAAGAAATCAAAGAAGTCATTAAGGAGGAAAGAAAAATGACTAATGCAGAAGTATTGGCTGGTAAGGAATACCGCGCCGCTTTCAAAAACTACATTCTTTCCGGTAAGGATGAAGAGTGCCGTGCTCTCCTGACAGAGAACGTTGGCACAGGCGTCGTACCGGTTCCGACAGTAGTTTACGACATCATCAAGAACGCCTGGGAGAAAGAGGGCATCATGAGCCGCGTTAAGAAGGCTTACATCAAGGGCAACCTCAAGGTTGGTTTTGAAATCTCCGCTGACGGCGCTGTTATCCACACAGAGGGCGCTGCTGCTCCGACAGAAGAAAAGCTCGTGCTCGGTATCGTAAACTTGATCCCTGCTTCCATCAAGAAGTGGATCACCATCTCTGACGAGGTTCTGGACATGGCTCCGGACGCCTTCCTGCGTTACGTTTATGACGAGGTTTCCTACCAGATCGCTAAGAAAGCAGCCGATGAACTCATCGCCAAGATCGAGGCTTGCGGTACTGTTTCCACGAACACACCTTCTGTAAACGTTGGTGTTCCGGTTGTTGAGGCTGACTCTATTTCTCTCGGCCTTATCGCTTCCGCTATCGGCAAGCTGTCCGATCAGGCTGCGAACCCTGTCATCATCATGAACAAGGCTACATGGTCCAGCTTCAAGGCTGTTCAGTATGCCGCGTCCGTTCCTGTTGATCCGTTCGAGGGTCTGCCGGTCGTATTCAACAACACGATCGAGGCTTTCTCCGCTGCTACAACAGGCGTTACATACGCTATCGTTGGCGACCTTGGTGAGGGCGCTATTGCGAACTTCCCGAACGGCGAAGAGATCACACTCAAGTTTGACGACAAGTCACTCGCTGAGAAGGATCTGGTAAAGATCGTTGGCCGTGAGTTTGTTGCTCTTGGCGTTATCGGTCCGGACTGCTTCGTTAAGATCACAAAGGAATCCGCTTAATTGATCGCGCAAAGCTCGAGAAAGGGAAGGTCTTGAACTATGGCAAAGATATTGATTTGTGTTCCTAGCATGGACTATGTGGTGGCTGCGTTCGCGCAGTCGCTCGCCATGCTCCAGAAAAAAGGCCACGAGACGGCGATCTGCTTTGAGATCGGGTCTCTGGTCTATGAATCCAGAAACAAGCTCGCGAAGAAGGCGGTCGAGATGGGAGCCGATTACACCATGTGGTTCGACTCTGACATGGTCTTCCAGCCTGACACGATGCTCAAACTACTCGAGAAGAACAAGGACATCGTGAGCGGTCTGTACTTTAGACGCTCGCCGCCGTTCTCGCTCGTCGCGTTCGGTCTCTGTGATGTTAAGAACAGGAAATGGACAGACCAGCCTGTTCCGACAGAACTGACGACCTGCGGAGGAGTGGGGTTCGGTTGTGTACTCGTCAAAACAGATGTTCTTCTTGAGGTTGCCGGCAAGTTCGGGACATGGTTCGAACCGATGAACGGATTCGGCGAGGACCTGAGCTTCTGCTGGCGTGCAAAAGAGTGCGGGTATGAGATCTTTCTGGATCCGGATGTGAAGTGCGGTCACTTTGGCCATACAGTCGTGACTGAGGAATTTTCGAGAGCGTACGGAGGTGCGAAAAATGAAAGTAAAAGTTAAGAGTCCGTTCGTAGACGCAAACGGCCTGCACAAGACAGGCGACGAGGTTGAGGTAAATAAGTTCAACCCGCAAACGATGGAACTGATCGAGAACGAGACAAAGGTCGAGAAGGCTGTCGCAAAGACACCGAGAAAGACCACAAGAAAGAAGGTATAAAGTTATGGCCGTGTCTGCTACTTATCTATCAAAGGTCAAGATGAGCCTTCGCCTGACCACGGACGTCTTTGATGGTCTGATCTCCGATCTGATCGAAGAGGCGCGCCTGGATCTGACGAACACGGCCGACATTAAGACCTTCAACTTTGACGAGGCTGACCAGCTCCAGAGCGGAGCGGTCAAAGCCTACGTCGCGTATAAATGGTTCGATGATGACAAATACTTCGCTGTTTACAACGATATGAAGTCAAAAATGGCATTGTCCAAGAAGTACAGGAGCGTGATGGCAGATGAAGAACAATAAACTTCCCATCACCCTGATCGAGCCTGTGACAACCAAAGGCGAACTCAATCAGGCCGTTGAAACGACAAGGATCACGGCCCACGTCATCGCGCAGGTGGACTCCGTCAGTCAGACGGAGTTTTTTAATGGCGGGCGTTTGGGTTTACAGCCTCAGCTTCGGGCGACTGTCTACGACTTCGAGTATCACGACGAGCCGATCGTCGGCATCGGAGAGAAGCTCTACTCCGTTTATCGTACTTTCTACATAAACGGCGCGGACTTCGTCGAGCTTTATCTTGAGGAGCGGGGAGGGACGAAAGATGAACCAAGTTGAAGTGATTACTCTGTTCAATTCATTGGACGATCTGCCGAGCTTCTACGACCACGCGCCGAACGGCACGCGGGCCCCGTTCCTGGTCTTGCACGTCACGCAACCGGATAACTTTACGGCTGACGATTGTGTGTACTGTGAGAACTGGCATTTCCGCGTAGATCTTTACTGCAAAGAGAAAAACCCTTCACTCGAGAAACAGGTCAAGGATCTGCTCAAGACGAACCATATTCCTTGGACGCGGGATGAACAGTACATCTCAGACCAGAACGTCTACGAGATAGAGTTCGAGTTCGATACCTATGGCAACGAGCCGGAGGTGGAAGATGGTACACCATAGAACAGGCAGAGAAGAGACTGTGATCGTCCTGGGCGCGAACGGCTCAGGTCAGGCGAAGTCGCTCGTCCGTACTGTCGACTATGCGCTCAACGCACTGATCGGCGAGGTGGACGACGATATGCAGGCGGTCTTTGACGAGGTAGGCGAACAGGCTGCACAGCAGCTTAGAGCTGAATCGGAGAACCGCGGCTGGAAGAAATACGCCCGAGGCTGGACCTACGAGAAGCAGAAAACCCTCAAGGGAAAGAAGCTCAGTTTTGTCAGGAACAAAACACAGCCTCAGCTCACACACCTGCTCGAATATGGTCATCCCATTTTTAACCAGTACGGCCAGACCAAAGGCACGGCGAAGGCTATCGAACACATCGCACCGGTGAACGACTGGGTCCAGAAGGAACTGGTCGCTCGCTTAGAACAACAACTGAAAAAATAATTAGGAGGAACAAAACCATGACAAAGACCATTAAGTTTGGTTTGAAAAATCTGCACTATGCTCTGGTTACAGAGACAACGCAGAGCGGTATTACATCATCCTCTTACGGAACTATCAAGAGCTGGCCTGGTGCTGTATCGCTTTCGATGCAGGCATCTCAGGACAAGACTGTGTTCCGTGCAGATGATAGTGACTACTATGTTTCCTACGGTGAAGGTCAGTATTCCGGCACTCTGGAAACTGCCCTCATTCCTGACGATCTCAAGAAGGACCTCGGTTGGGTAAAACAGGACGACAACGGCTTACTCGTTGAATCTTCCGACGACTACAAGGTTACTAAGTATGTGGCACTCTTGTTCGAGTTCAACAACGACGACAAGGCAACACGCCACGTATTTTACAAGACATCCTTCTCCCGTGCTGACGTGGCAGGTCAGACCACAGGCGAGGGTGGTACTATCACGCCGCAGACCGAGAGCGTCAACATCACCGCGGTACCGCGCGCAGACGAGGATCGTTATATTCACGCCTGCACAGGTCCGGCAACCACCACAGCGTCGTACAACGCTTGGTACACAACAGTACAAATTCCGGTGTTTACGCCTGGTCCGTAAGGGTAAGAAACTGTTTTTCGTGTGGGAGGTCCTTCGGGGCCTCCCCTTTTTCATATGGGAGGATTTTGACAATGTTTAGACAAATAAATGTGGGCGGTAAGGACGTCAAGTTTCAGTGCAGCGCGGCAACGCAAGTCCTATACAAAAGACTTTTCGGGAAGTCCCTGCCGTCTGAAATGGGAAAACTCGCAGAGGCAGGCCAGAAGGCGCAGAAGATGACCGAGAAGCTGGCCGAGCTTCGTGAAGAAGATAACAACGAGAAAGTCATTGAACTACTCGCAGAAGATAACTCAATTATGGACCTGTCCGCCATGACGCAGGAGATCGTACCACAGATAGCATACATTATGTGGCTCGAGGGCAACTGTCAACAGCGTGACGTGTTCCAAGGACTGACACAGGAAGGGTTCGTCAGCTGGCTGACCAACTGGGAACCGCAGGACCTGATAAATTCGAGCGCTGAGTTCTTCGAGCTCTGGAACGGCACGAATAAGACAAACTCCAACTTAAAAAACGCGTAAAGCCGACGGACCGCGTGAGCGATCCCGAGGCGGTTTTCATGCTTCGCGCTTTTTCGATGGGGATCAGGTTTGAGGACCTTTTTTACATGGAAGTGGGCGAAGTCTTTGACATGATGACGGAGTTCGTCAATGACAGGGCGAACTATAACCAGATAGCCACACAAGAGGACATGGACAACATTTTCAGATAACAGGAGGCGCATATGGCGGGCAAAATCGTCGGGATCACAATTCAATTGGAAGGCGACAACAGTAACCTCACCAAGTCACTCAAAGAGGTCGACAAGCAGGTCGCGCAAACCACCAGCGCCTTGAAGGACGTTGACAAAGCGTTAAAGTTGTCCGGAGGCAAGGACGTCGAGCTTCTGGCACAGAAGCAGGCGCTTTTGACCAAGCAGATCGAAGGCACGAACGAAAAGCTCAAGATCATGAAACAGGTTGCACAGGACGCGGCGAAGGGCTTGCAGGACGGAACTGTCACCCAGGAACAATATGCGAAGCTCACCGCAGAGATCTCCAAGGCTGAACAGAACCTCGTCGCCATGAATCAGGCGGCGGAGGACAACGCCAAGGCTCTGCGCGAGTGCGAGGACGGGACTGTCCAGATGAACGAAGCACTCGCCAAGATGGACGAGAACATCGACAAGACAGACCGCGCTCTGCGTACTGTGAACGAGGCGCTCAAACTCAACCCTGACAGCATCGAACTGGCGGCCACGCGACAGGAGCTTTTGACGAAACAGGTCGAGCAGACGAAAGAGAAGCTCGAGCTCATGCGCGAGAGCGCGGAGAAGGCGGCAGAGGGCCTTGAGAAAGGTACTGTCACCAAGGAAGAATACGCAGAACTGACCGCACAGCTGGCGGTCACGGAAAAAGAGTTTGCCGACTTGGAGAACGCGGCATCTGCATCCGCTGACGCGTTAGGCGCGACAGGCGAAGGTGCCGAGGAAGCGGGCGAGGGCATCGAAAATGCAGGCAAGGACAGCAAGACAGGCGTCACGGCGTTCGGGGCCTTGGATAAGGCAACGGGCGGGCTTGCGTCGTCTCTGGCGGCTCTGGCGGCGAACCCGATCACGGCGGTTATTGCCGCGCTCGGTCTGCTAATCACGGCGGTCAAAAAGTCCATTGATGAAATGAAGAAGATCGCCGACACCATCAAGAATCTGATCGTGGCAGCGGTCGAGAAACTGGCGGACGTACTATCAGAAGTTACGGAGCAGATAGATCAGACCATAAGAAAACTCGCAGAGTTCAC
>JAEIGA010010259.1_pt1 | contig 14197 bp, 26 predicted proteins | sample 9270691 | NCBI WGS metagenome assembly JAEIGA01 (sample SAMN17057246, study PRJNA624740) | gut metagenome | biome: biome; isolation source: fecal sample | host: Bos grunniens | place: China: Xizang | collected 2019 | reverse complement strand
GAAGGTCCTCAAATCAGCAATGGCAAACGCTGAGGTCAAAAACATGGACACCTCGAAACTTTACGTTGCCGAGTGCTTCGTAAACCAGGGTCCGACCCTCAAGCGTATCCGTCCGAGAGCACAGGGCAGAGCTTACATCATTCGTAAGAGAACTTCCCACATCACCATCGTGCTCAAGGAAGCAGAATAACCTACGGAGGAGGAAAAAACATGGGACAGAAAGTAAACCCCACAGGTCTGCGCGTCGGCGTCATCAAAGACTGGGAATCCCGGTGGTATGCAGATGACAAAGACTTTGCCAAGACTCTCGTGGAAGACTACAAGCTCAGAAAGTTCCTTCTTGACCGTCTGAAAGCAGCCGGTGTTCCGAAGGTTGAAATCGAGCGTGATACGAAGCGCGTCAGAATCAACGTGTTCTGCGCGAAGCCCGGCATCGTCATCGGCCGCGGCGGTTCTGAGATCGACAAGCTGAAAGCGGAAGTCGAAAAGATGCTCGGCAAGCCCGTCTCCATCAACATCGTGGAGATCAAGCAGCCGGACCTCGACGCCACGCTTGTCGCGGAAAACATTGCCGGTCAGCTGGAGAGACGTGTCTCCTACAGACGCGCTGTCAAGCAGGCCATCGGCAGAACGATGAGACTTGGTGCAAAGGGTATCAAAGTCCAGGTATCCGGCCGTCTGGGCGGCGCAGAGATCGCCCGCTCGGAGAGCTACCACGAAGGCACCATCCCGCTTCAGACCATTCGAGCTGACATTGACTACGGCTTTGTCGAAGCGGCTACCACCTACGGTAGAATCGGAGTAAAAGTGTGGATCTACAAAGGTGAAGTCCTTCACGACAACACCAACAACAAGCCCAGAAGAAACCGTAACAACAGACGGGAAGGGGGAGCTAAATAATGTTGATGCCCAAAAGAGTGAAGTACAGAAGAGTACAGCGTGGACGCATGAAGGGTAAAGCGACCAGAGGCAACAAGGTCACCTACGGTGAGTACGGTCTCGTCGCTCTCGAGCCGGCATGGATCACCTCCGCTCAGATCGAAGCGGCCCGTGTCGCCATGACCCGTTACATCAAGCGTGGCGGTCAGGTCTGGATCAAGATCTTCCCTGACAAGCCCGTCACCAAAACTCCCGCCGAGACCCGTATGGGTAAAGGTAAGGGCGCCGTTGAATATTGGGTTGCCGTCGTCAAACCCGGTCGAGTCATGTTCGAACTTGCCGGTGTCGATGAAGAAGTTGCCCGCGAGGCCATGCGTCTTGCCGCCAACAAGCTTCCCATCAAATGTAAGTTCGTAGTCAAAGACCAAGAGGATGGTGAAGAATAAATGAAAGCTCAGGAACTTAGAGAGCTGTCCGCTGCAGAGCTTGACACCAAGCTTTCCGAGCTCAAAGATGAGCTTTTCAAGCTTCGTTTCCAGCAGGCCATCAACCAGCTGGAGAACCCCACCCGCATTCGTGCCGTCAAAAAGGATATCGCCCGCATCAAGACCATTCAGCGCGATGCCGAGCTCCACGGCACGGAAGGCTAAAGGAAGAGAGGTTTGAAAGCATATGAGCGAAAGAAATCTTAGAAAGACCCGCGTCGGTGTCGTCAGCAGCGACAAAATGGATAAAACGGTCGTCGTGACCGTAGCAGACAGGGTCCAGCACCCGCTTTATAAGAAGATCGTCAATCGCACTGTTAAGTATAAAGCACACGACGAAAACAACGAGTGCCGCGTAGGCGACCGCGTTCTTCTGATGGAGACCCGCCCCATGTCCAAGGACAAGAGATGGCGTGTGGTCGAGATCATTGAGAAGGCCAAGTAAATAAGGAGGAATTACTGTGATTCAGCAGCAGACACTCCTCAAGGTTGCCGACAACTCCGGTGCAAAGGAAATCATGTGCATCAAAGTGCTCGGCGGCACGAACAGGAGATACGCCAACATCGGCGACGTCATCGTAGCTTCCGTCAAGAAAGCAACACCCGGCGGCGCTGTCAAAAAAGGCGAAGTAGTTAGAGCAGTTGTTGTCAGAACTGTCAACGGCGTGCGCAGAGACGATGGTACTTACATCCGTTTCGATGAAAACGCAGCCGTTCTTATCAAAGAAGATAAGAGCCCGAGAGGAACACGTATTTTCGGGCCTGTGGCAAGAGAACTGAGAGGTAAGGAATTCACCAAGATCCTCTCCCTTGCCCCCGAAGTACTGTAATCGGAGGTAGCTAGACAATGAGTAAAGTTCATGTTAAAACCGGCGATGAAGTTGTTGTCATCAACGGCAAATATCATGGCCAGAAAGGCAAGGTCCTGGCTGTCTCTCCCGCAGAGGGCAAGGTCATTGTCGAAGGCATCAACATCATCACGAAACACGTCAAGCCCCAGAGAATGGGCGAGACCGGCGGTCTGGTAAAGGCGGAATCCGCTCTTTACGCTGACAAAGTCCAGCTGGTCTGCCCCGAGTGCGGCAAGGCGACCCGCGTCGGAAAAGTTGTGGAAGACGGCAAGAAATACCGTGTCTGCAAGAAGTGCGGCGCAAAGTTTGAATAAGGAGGGCAAGTGAACATGGCTAGAATGAAAGAAGTTTACAAAAGCGAAGTTGCACCTGCTCTTATGGAAAAATTCGGGTACAGCAGTGTCATGCAGATCCCGAAGCTCGACAAGATCGTCGTCAACGTCGCCTGCGGCGAAGCGAAAGAAAACGCCAAGGTCCTCGACGCTGTCGTCAACGACCTGTCCACCATCACCGGTCAGAAGCCGGTCCTCATCAAGGCGAAAAAGTCCGTCGCGAACTTCAAACTTCGTGAGGGCATGACCATTGCGGCGAAGGTCACACTTCGCGGCGAGCGCATGTATGAGTTCCTCGATCGGTTCTTCAACCTGGCGCTTCCCCGGGTCCGCGACTTCCGCGGCATCAACCCGAACTCCTTCGACGGCCGTGGCAACTATTCCATGGGTGTCAAGGAACAGCTGATCTTCCCGGAGATCGACTACGATAAGATCGACGCCATCCGCGGCATGGACATCACGTTCATCACCACCGCGAAGACCGATGAAGAAGCAAAAGAACTGCTGAGCCTGATGGGCGCGCCGTTCGCGAGAGAATAAGGAGGGACTACTGTGGCTAAAACATCTATGAAAGTCAAAGCTGCCCGTGAGCCCAAATACTCCACGAGACAGCACAACAGATGCCAGATCTGCGGCAGACCCCACGCATACCTTCGCAAATACGGCGTATGCAGAGTTTGCTTCAGAGAGCTTGCCCACAAGGGCCAGATCCCTGGCGTCAAAAAAGCCAGCTGGTAATCAGAGCAATAGCAAGGGAGGAAAACTAACATGCAGGTTACAGACTCTGTAGCAGATATGCTTACAAGAATCAGAAATGCTAACGCAGCAAAGCATGATACAGTCGAAGTCCCCGCATCAAACATGAAGAAAGCTATCGCTCAGATTCTGGTTGATGAAGGGTACATCAAAGGCTTTACCGTCGAAGAAGACGGAAAGCAGGGTATCATTACGATCACGCTCAAATACGGCGAAAACAAGTCTCCGGTCATCACCGGACTCAGAAGAGTCTCCAAACCGGGTCTCCGTATTTACACGAGTTGCGAGGATATGCCCCGGGTCATGAAAGGCCTCGGCATTGCCATCCTCTCCACTCCGAAGGGCGTTATGACCGATAAAGAAGCTCGCAAAGCCAACGTCGGCGGCGAGGTTCTCGCATTCGTTTGGTAAGGGAGGAACAGGAAATGTCTCGAATCGGCAAAAAGCCCATCGCCATCCCGGCGGGGGTAGACGTCAAACTCGACGGACGCACTGTTACCGTTAAGGGCTCCAAAACCACTCTTACCCACGACGTGCATCCGAACATCACTGTGAAGATCGAAGGCGACGAGATCATTGTTGAGCGTCCCAACGATCAGAAACAGAACAGAGCGCTTCACGGTCTGACCCGTTCCCTCATTTCCAACATGGTTGAGGGTGTCAACACCGGCTTCAAGAAAGAGCTCGAAGTCAATGGTGTCGGTTACCGTGCGGCCGTTCAGGGCCAGAAACTCACTCTGACCGTCGGCTATTCCCATCCGGTCGAAATGACCGTTCCGGAAGGCCTTACCGCAGAAGTGAACGGCAACAAGATCACCATCTCCGGCGCCGACAAGCAGAAAGTCGGCCAGTTCGCCGCAGAAGTACGCGAAAAGCGTCCCCCGGAACCCTATAAGGGCAAGGGCATCAAGTATGCAGACGAACACATCCGCCGCAAGGAAGGTAAAGCCGGTAAGGGCGGTAAGTAAGAAAAGGAGTGAATCGGAATGGTTACGAAACCAGATAGCAATAAAGCTCGTCTTAAACGCCATAAGAGAGTTCGCGGCAAGATCTCCGGCACTGCCGACCGCCCGCGCCTCTGCGTTTATCGCTCCACCAACAACATCTATGCTCAGCTCATCGACGACGTCGAAGGCAAGACCCTTGTCGCCGCGTCCTCCAATGAGAAGACCTTCAAAGACTACGGTGGAAATAAAGACGCCGCACGCGAAGTTGGCAAAGTCCTTGCCGAGCGTGCGAAAAAGAAAAAGATCAAAACAGTCGTGTTCGATCGCGGCGGCTATGTTTATACCGGCCGTGTAGCAGCACTTGCAGAAGGTGCCCGTGAGGGCGGCCTTGAATTCTGAGGGAGGAGGAAGACTTTTGGCTAAAATCGATGCATCTAATTTAGAGCTCCAGGAGCGCGTCATCACCATCAACCGTGTTTCCAAAACCGTCAAAGGTGGTCGTATCTATAAGTTTGCAGCGCTCGTCGTCGTCGGTGACGGCAATGGCCTTGTAGGATTTGGCCTTGGTAAGTCCGGCGAAGTCCCGGATGCCATCCGCAAGGGTATTGAAGACGCCAAGAAAAACCTCATCAGAGTTTCTCTGAAGGGTACCACCATCCCGCATGAGGTCATCGGCAAGTACGGTGCAGGCGTTGTCCTGATGAAACCCGCTGCCCCCGGTACCGGCGTCATCGCCGGCGGTCCGGTCCGTGCGGTCGTCGAGACCGTCGGCATCCAGGACATCCGCTCCAAGGCGCTTCGTTCCAACAACCCGTGCAACGTGGTCCGGGCCACCATCGATGGTCTGTCCAAGCTGCGCAACGTGGAAGAAGTCGCTGAGATCCGCGGCAAGTCCGTCAATGAAATCTTAGGCTAAGGAGGATGACTGAAATGGCAGATAAAACTGTGCAGATCAAGCTCGTCCGCAGCCTGATCGGCGTCAAGAAAGACCAGATCGCTACCGCTCATTCTCTGGGTCTTCGCAAGATCGGGGATGTCACCAATCAGCCTGACAATCCTCAGACGGCCGGCAAAGTCTTCAAGATCAGACACCTTGTCGAAGTCGTCGACGAAGCTTGAGAGGGAGGTACGACGCAATGAAATTACACGAACTGTCCCCTGCCAAGGGTTCGAAGAAGGAAGTCAAGAGAGTCGGCCGCGGCCCCGCTTCCGGTCAGGGTAAGACCGCCGGTAAGGGTCACAAGGGCCAGAAGGCCAGAGCCGGTTACTCTCAGCGCTTTGGCTTTGAAGGCGGCCAGATGCCCCTTCAGAGACGTCTTCCGAAGAGAGGCTTCAACAACATCTTTGCCAAAGAGATCGTCACCGTCAACGTGTCCGACCTGGAAGCCCGTTTCAACGACGGCGATACAGTCGACGCAGAGGCGCTCATCAAAGCCGGTCTCATCAAGAAGGTCAAGGATGGTGTCAAAGTCCTCGGCAACGGCGAGCTCACCAAGAAGCTCGACGTCAAAGTAAATGCTTATTCTAAGACCGCGAAGGAAAAAATCGAAGCGGCCGGCGGAAAGGCTGAGGAGGTATAAGAGATGCTACAGACGCTTGTCAATGCTCTTAAGACCCCAGAGCTTCGCAAGAAGATCCTCTACACCGCCATGATCATCCTGATCTTCCGGATCGGTGCAGCCATCTCCGTACCGTTCACGAACGCCGCCCAGGGTATCATCGATGATACGACCTCGGCCGGCAACTTCATGAACTATCTCAATATGATGACTGGTGACGCGTTCAACTACTCGACGCTGTTCGCCATGTCCATCACCCCGTACATCAACGCATCCATCATCATGCAGCTGCTCGGTGTCGCCATCCCGGCACTCGAACGTCTCTCCAAAGAAGGGGACGTCGGCAGAAAGAAACTGCAGCGGATCACCCGTGTGGTCGCGGTCGTCATCGCGGCACTCCAGTCCACTGCGTACTTCTTCTATCTGCGCAGCGGCGGATACCTTGCAATGGCCGCCGACGGTACAGCCTTCACCGGCTTCTCCGCGGTCCTGCAGGCCATGGTCGTCATCATCTCGCTCATCGCCGGCTCTGCCCTCATGATGTGGCTCGGTGAACAGATCAACGCCAAAGGCATCGGCAACGGTATCTCCATCCTCCTGTTCGCGGGTATCGTATCCCGCATCCCGCAGGACACCATCATGATGTGGGAAGCCTTCAAGCGCGGCGGTCTGTACTATGCGTACGCCCCCCTTGCGGCCATCCTGATCATTCTGAGCATCCTGTTCATCGTCTGGGTGGACAACTCGGAACGGCGCATCCCCGTCACTTACGCGAAGCGCGTGGTCGGACGGAAGATGTACGGCGGACAGAGCACCAACCTGCCCATCAAGGTCAACATCTCCGGTGTTATGTCCATCATCTTCGCAAGTTCCATCCTTTCCCTGCCCCCGACCGTCCGCATGTTCGTGGACAGCCGGATCGAAGACGGCAGCGGCTGGGACAACTTCTTCAAGATGTTTGACGCAGAAAGATGGTTCTATGGAATCATGTATTTCATCCTGATCATCTTCTTTGCATACTTCTACTCTTCTATCCAGTACAATCCGGTGGAAATGGCGAACAACCTTCGCCGCAACAACGGCACCATCCCGGGCATCCGCCCCGGCAAGCCCACCTCCGAGTACTTACAGAGAGTTCTGAATCGCATCGTTCTGATCGGCTCCCTGCTCATCAGTATCGTTGCCATTCTTCCCATTGTTTATTCACAGATCACGAACGCCACCGGTTCTCAGATGAACATCGCCCTCGGCGGTACGTCTGTCATCATCTTGGTCGGCGTCGCGCTGGAAACCGTACGTCAGCTCGAATCGCAGCTGATGGTCCGTCAGTACAAAGGATTCCTGAGCTAAGGGACCCTTGACGAAAAGGAGAACGTTATGAACATTATTTTCCTTGGAGCACCTGGCGCCGGCAAAGGCACTCAGGCAGAAAAAGTCGCAGATGCCTTCGCCATCCCGACGGTATCGACCGGCAACATGATCCGTGAGGCGCTGAAAAACGGCACCGAAATGGGTTTGAAAGCCAAGGCTTTCATCGAATCCGGAGCGCTCGTTCCGGACGATGTGGTCATCGGCATCATCAAAGAACGTCTGGCAAAGGACGACTGCGCGAACGGATTCATCCTCGATGGGTTCCCGCGCACCATCCCCCAGGCTGAGGCTCTGGACGCCATGGGCATCATCATCGACAAAGTCGTCGATATCGAAGTCCCGGACGAAGCCATCACCGCGCGCATGAGCGGACGTCGTGTCTGCCCGGACTGCGGCGCTTCGTTCCACATCGTCACCAAGCAGCCGAAGGTCGAGGGAGTCTGTGACCGCTGCGGAGCAGAACTGGTCCAGCGCAAAGACGACAAACCGGAGACGGTCGCAGACCGCCTGAAGGTTTATCACGATCAGACCGAGCCGCTGAAAGGTTACTATGAAGCGGCCGGCAAGCTGAAGGAAGTCGATGGAATCGGCTCCGTCGAAGAGATCTTCGAACGTGTCACCACCGCTCTGGAGGCCTGAGCATGATCGTTCTGAAATCTGCCAGGGAACTGGAGATCATGAAGGAGGCCGGCAGGATCTCTGCCGGAGCCCTCATGGAAGTCGGCAAACACGTCCGGCCCGGCGTCTCGACGCTGGAACTCGATGAAGTCTGCTACGACTACATCAAAAGCCAGGGCGCGGAACCGAACTTCCTGCATCTCTACGACTTTCCCAATACGGCATGCATATCCGTGAACGACGAGGTCATTCACGGTATTCCGAGTAAGGACCGGATCCTGAAAGAAGGGGACATCGTCTCCGTGGATACCGGTGCCAAGATCGACGGATTCAATGGCGACAACGCCTATACGTTCTATGTCGGAGAAGTATCTCCCGAAGTGCAGCGGCTGTGCGAGACCACCCGGGAAGCACTTCTCGCGGGCATAGCGCAGGCGGTCCCGGGCAACCGGGTCGGCGACATTGGATACGCCATCCAGGAATACTGTGAAAGCCGAGGTTACGGTGTGGTCCGCGAATACGAAGGACACGGCATCGGAACCAAACTCCACGAGGAGCCGGGTGTACCCAATTTCGGACGCCCCCACAAGGGACCGCGTCTGCTGCCCGGCATGACCATTGCCATTGAACCCATGATCAACATGGGCACGGCAAGAATCAGACAGAACCCTGGTGACGAATGGACTGTATTCACCGCAGACGGAAAACCTTCCGCCCATTACGAACACTCCATCGCCATCACTGAAGACGGCCCGGTCATTCTGACCCCGCGGCCCACTCTGGACTAAACCGAAAGGGAGGATCAACAAATGTCGAAACAGGATATGATCGAAATTGAAGGTACCGTCGTCGAAGCACTCCCGAACACCATGTTCAAGGTAGAACTCGAAAACGGACATCAGATACTGGCCCACATTTCCGGCAAGCTGCGCATGAACTTCATCCGCATCCTTCCGGGAGACAAGGTAACGGTCGAAATGTCGCCATACGACCTTACCCGTGGCCGGATCACATGGCGATCGAAGTAAATTTGAGGAGGTAACACAATGAAAGTCAGACCTTCTGTGAAAAAGATGTGCGAAAAGTGCAAGATCATCAAGCGCAAGGGTAAAGTCATGGTCATCTGTGAAAACCCGAAGCACAAACAGCGTCAGGGTTAAGTCCTGAACAGTAACACTTAATGGAGGTGCCAACACATGGCTCGTTTATCTGGTGTCGACCTGCCGAGAGATAAGAGGATCGAGATCGCTCTTACTTACATCCATGGCATCGGCAGAAAGACTGCAGAAGATATCATCGCGGCTACCGGCGTCAACCCTGACACTCGCGTAAGAGACCTTACCGAGCAGGACGTTGCCAAGCTTCGTGATTACATTGACCACAACCTTAAGGTCGAAGGTGATCTCCGTCGCGAAACCGCTCTGAACATCAAGAGACTCATCGAGATCGGTTCTTACCGTGGCGTCCGCCACAGAAAGGGTCTCCCCGTCAGAGGTCAGCGTTCCAAGACAAACGCCCGTACGCGCAAAGGTCCGAAAAAGACCATCGCTAACAAGAAGAAGTAATTTAAGGGGGATAACACTTTGGCTAAACAAGGTTCCAAGAAGAACACTTCTACCCGCAGACGCCGTGACCGCAAGGTCGTGGAACGCGGCTCTGCGCATATCCAGTCCACCTTCAACAACACCATCGTCACCATCACCGACACACAGGGCAACGCTGTGTCCTGGGCTTCTGCCGGTGAAATGGGCTTCCGCGGTTCCAAGAAATCCACTCCCTTCGCAGCACAGACCGCCGCTGAAACGGCTGCCAAAGTTGCTGTCGATCGTGGCATGAAGACCATCGAAGTCTATGTCAAAGGCCCCGGCGCCGGCCGTGAAGCCGCCATCCGCGCTCTTCAGACTGCCGGTCTCGAAGTCACCATGATCAAAGACGTGACTCCCATTCCGCACAACGGATGCCGTCCGCCGAAAAGACGTCGTGTCTGATTGTTAAAGGAGGATAACCAATATGGCTAGAAACAGACAGCCCATCGCCAAGAAAGCGAAGAGCCTTGACTTTTCTCCGGCAACCATGGGTTATGCCGGCAAGGACACCCGCCGCAAGCCGAAGGGCAACATGAGAAGAAAACAGTCCGAGTACGCTACTCAGCTCAATGAGAAGCAGAAAGTCAAATTCATTTACGGCGTACAGGAAAAGCAGTTCCGCTCCTATTATGAAAAAGCAGCCAAGATGCAGGGTAAGACCGGTGAGAACCTTCTCATCCTCTGCGAGCGCCGTCTGGACAACGTCGTGTTCCACCTCGGCTTCGCCACCACCCGCCGTCAGGCTCGCCAGCTTGTAACTCACGGTCATTTCACCGTAGATGGCAAGAAAGTAGACATCCCGTCCTACCAGGTCAAACCCGGCCAGGTCGTCGCGGTCAAAGAGAAGAGCCGTTCTTCCGCAGTCTTCAGCAGACTGACCGGTGAAGATGCTCCCCTCATCACCACACCCGCATGGCTGGAACTGGATAAGGCGAATTTTGCCGGTACCATCACCAGAGTCCCGACTCGTGAAGACGTGGACTTCCCGGTGGAGGAACACCTCATCGTCGAGTTCTACTCCAAGTAATGCCACTGCTCACTAACCCGCAATCCACATTTTTGACTTTAAGGAGGGTTACGAATGATCGGTATTGAGAAGCCTAATATCGAAGTATTCAACCAGGAAGAGAACAGCACTTACGGCAAGTTCACCCTCGAGCCTCTGGAGAGAGGTTTTGGTACGACTCTCGGCAACAGCATGAGACGAGTCCTGCTTTCTTCCCTTCCGGGATATGCCATCACTTCTGTGAAGATCGACGGCAAGGTCCATGAGTTCGATACCATCCCCGGTGTCAAAGAAGACATCACGGAGATCGTCCTCAACCTCAAGAGCGTCATCATCAAGATCAATGGCGACGGCCCGAAAACCGTATACATCGATGCAACCGGAGAAGGCGAGGTCACCGCTGGTGACATCAAGGGAGATTCCGAAATCGAGATCTTCAATCCGGAGCTTCATATAGCATCCCTCGACAAGGATGCCAAGCTGTCCATGGAGATGACAGTAGACAATGGCAGAGGATATGTGTCCGCTGACAGAAACAAGGAAAAACTGCAGCCGCCGACAGGCGTCATTGCCATCGACTCCATCTACTCACCCGTTCTGAAGGTAAACTTCACTGTTGAGAACACCCGTGTCGGCCAGCGCATCGACTACGACAAGCTGACCCTGGAGGTGTGGACAAACGGTACGCTGTCCGCGAAGGACGCGGTATCGCTTGCTGCCAAGATCCTCAACGATCACCTCAAGTTGTTCATCGACTTGTCTGAATCTGAATTCATGACAGACGTGCTCGTGGAGAAGGACGACAACTCCCGCGAAAAGGTCTTAGAGATGACCATTGAAGAACTTGATTTGTCTGTTCGTTCCTTTAACTGCTTGAAGAGAGCAGGCATCAACACAGTCGAAGACCTGACGAACAAATCCGAAGACGACATGATGAAAGTCCGCAACCTCGGTACGAAGTCTCTTGCCGAAGTCATCGCGAAGCTGGATTCCCTCGGATTCTCTCTCCGTAAGGACGAAGAATAAGACAAAGGAGGAAACTACCAATGCCTGGTACGAGAAAACTCGGCAGAGCCAGCGACCATCGCAAAGCCATGCTTCGCGCCATGGTCACGTTCCTGCTCGAGAACGGCAAAATCGAAACGACCGTTACCCGTGCGAAGGAAGTTCGCGCGATGACCGAAAAGATGATCACCATCGCCAAGAAGGATGACCTTGCCGCTAAAAGACAGGTCCTTGCCTATGTCACGAAGGAAGATGTCGTCAAGAAGCTCTTCGATGAGATCGCTCCGAAATACGCTGACGTCAACGGCGGTTACACCAGAATCACCAAGACCGGTCCGCGTCGCGGCGATGCCGCTGAAATGTGCATCATCGAACTCATCTGAGTTCGACTGCCAACTTCATAAAGACCAGAGCCCTGCGCCAGATGGCGCAGGGCTTTTTTTCATTTATCAATGGTTTAACGACCGCTTGGTCGGTTATACCAAACGATTCCGAAAAAATGTCATATAAAAATAGGACACTTCTTGAAATTTGTCTTAAAATAATTATAATAGAAGCTGTGGCTTGTCAATTAAATAACAAAAACAGAAAGTGTTTATTATGACTGCTGCTTGCTGGCTGCATGGTCCATCGCCCGAGAGACCACGTGGCACGGCGGTTTTTTGTGCGCAAGTCCAGCAAAACGCATCAAAGATTGACATCTGTACAAATGCACAGAATATGTCAATCTTTTCGATACGTTCTCTGCTACAATGAAATTGGAATTACATAGTTGCGCGGTCCCGCGTTGGGAGTTTTTTTGGGGGACATCGCAATTAGGCAATGGATAAGATCTTTCAAAGGAGGTAACTTATGGAAATGAAAACCAAAATGGCTTTCCTGGGCACTGCAGAGCAGGAGGCAGAACTTCTGGCGGCGATCGACGAGATGAAAGACCTGCCGGGAGCGCTCATGCCTGTCATGCAGAAAGCACAGGAAATCTACGGCTATCTGCCCATCGAGGTCCAGAGCATCATCTCCGATGCCATGGATGTCCCCATTGAAAAAATCTACGGGATCGCCACCTTCTATGCGCAGTTCGCCCTCGCTCCGAAAGGCAAACACGAAATCTCTGTCTGCCTCGGCACCGCCTGCTATGTCAAAGGCTCGCAGCTCATCTTCGATGAGATCTCGAACCAGCTTGGCATCGGGGAAGGCGGATGCACAGACGACCGGAACTTCTCGCTGTCCTCGTGCCGCTGCGTCGGCGCCTGCGGCCTCGCGCCGGTCATGCTGGTCGACGGCGACGTCTACAGCCGGATGACCCCGGGTCAGGTCTCTGAGGTCCTGGCCAAATACGCGTAAGGAGGAGGAGAGCCAATATGAAGAGTATGCAGGAACTCACTGCCATTCGGGAAAAAATGAAGGCAGAGATCACCCTCGCTGACAAGCCCGGTCAGAAGCGCGTTGTCGTCGGTATGGCGACCTGCGGTATCGCGGCCGGCGCCACTCCCGTCCTCGAAGCGTTTACGGAAGGCGTGAAGGACGCGGGTCTCGGCGAGACCATCTCAGTCAAGCAGACGGGCTGCGTCGGCATCTGCCAGTACGAGCCTGTTGCGGAAGTTTACGATGGAACCACCCGCACCACTTACGTGAAGATGGATGCCGAGAAGGCGAAACGCATCGTCGAAGAGCATCTGAAGGGTGGAAACATTGTCACCGAGTACACCATCGGTGCCACCGAAGTCTGATAAAACGGAGGGCAGTATTATGAGTCTTAACAACGGAATCGCAACTGCTTTGACGGATACCGAGTTTTATCAGATCCAAAAGAGAGTTGCATTAAAGAACTGCGGCGTCATCGACCCCGAGAACATCGACGAATATCTGGCGATGGACGGGTATATGGCCCTGCACAAAGTCCTGACGGAAATGACTCCGGACGACGTCATCCAGGTCATGCTGGACTCCGGCCTCCGCGGCCGCGGCGGCGCCGGCTTCCCGACAGGTCTCAAATGGAAATTCGCGAAGGGCTACGACGCCCCTCAGAAATATGTCTGCTGTAACGCCGACGAAGGCGACCCCGGCGCGTTCATGGACCGTTCGGTCCTCGAAGGTGACCCCCACGTCGTGCTCGAGGCCATGGCCATTGCCGGCTATGCCATCGGCTCTTCTCAGGGCTACATCTATGTCCGTGCGGAATACCCCGTCGCGGTCAAGCGTCTGAACATCGCCCTGCAGCAGGCCCGTGAATACGGTCTGTTCGGCAAGAACATCTACGGGACCGGCTTCGACTTCGACATCGACATCCGGCTGGGCGCCGGCGCCTTTGTCTGCGGCGAAGAGACGGCCCTCATGACATCCATCGAAGGCAACCGCGGCGAGCCGCGGCCCCGTCCTCCGTTCCCGGCGGAAAAGGGTCTGTTCAACAGCCCCTCCATCCTGAACAACGTCGAGACCTGGGCGAACATCCCCCAGATCATCCTCAAGGGCGCGGACTGGTTTGCCGACATGGGTACCGAGAAGTCCAAAGGCACGAAGGTCTTTGCCCTCGGCGGCAAGATCAAACACACCGGCCTTGTGGAGATCCCCATGGGCACCACCCTTCGGACAGTCGTCGAAGAGATCGGCGGCGGCATCCCGAACGGCAAGACATTCAAAGCGGCCCAGACCGGCGGTCCGTCCGGCGGCTGTATCCCCGCTTCGCACTTCGACGTCCAGATGGACTATGAACACCTCGCCGAGATCGGCTCCATTATGGGCTCCGGCGGACTCATCGTCATGGATGAGGACAACTGCATGGTCGACATCGCGAAGTTCTTC
>JAEIGA010010258.1_pt1 | contig 14198 bp, 22 predicted proteins | sample 9270691 | NCBI WGS metagenome assembly JAEIGA01 (sample SAMN17057246, study PRJNA624740) | gut metagenome | biome: biome; isolation source: fecal sample | host: Bos grunniens | place: China: Xizang | collected 2019 | reverse complement strand
TATCATAACCAGTTACACGATAAGCTTCTTTAAGCGCACCCTCACCAATTTCAATATAATCGTCTCTACGAATAAATTCATTAGTTGGCATAATAAAGAAACTCATCTTTAGATTTTCTGTATACAAAGTATCCATACGACTTCTAGACCGCAACTCGTCTTTTAGCATATTGTCTTCTTGACCATACATATAACACCAAGATTCGCGCTTAATTTTATCGCGATCATACCAGGTGATATAATGGGTCATTTTTAAAACAACATATCTATTGTATCCGCTTGCTTTAATTGATTCTAACCAATACACAAGCCAAGGCTGCGGCACAAAATCTTTATCGGGAATCATTAAAATGGTCCCGTTAGGAAGATTTAGGCTCACCCTAGTGAGCAAATATTGCATGAGCTCAGTTTCGTTTTGTTTATATCTTTCTAAAGTTCCAGGGTGTGTTTCTCCCTAAAATTCAAAATCAACACGATAAACACTTTTTAGTAATTTACCTTCAAACTCTCGCTCACGCTAAGCCTAAACACGACTTTGGTAATCATAACCATAACGGTTAAGACGTTTTAAATAAACATCTTCATAATAGTTATTACTCATTTAGAAATCAAGTCCATGCAGTCAAAAATAGTGCTTCGAAAGTACTCATATCTCAGATACTTCAAGCAAGACAGTTTATAAAATAGAATGTAGTAATTAATAGTTTTGGATTCTTCGCTGTATCCCATTAATTCAATAAGAATAGAATCCAAAAACTTTTCCCATTCGCGCCCTTTTTCTCTTTCGCAAAGAAGGCCGAACAGTTTGCTCTTAAGCTTATTATTATAAGCTTCTTTTACTTGGGCGTTCATTAGCCACCTGCCAACTTGCTAAAGTTAAAAGGTTTGCCATCGCGAGAGCGATAATAGATGGACTCTCTCCACTTGGCATTTTTCCTTTCTTGCTCTAGCGCATTTCCTAATTTGTCAAGCAAATTCGCCTAAGAGAAATCTCTTTCTTCATACAAAGGCTTGACATTTTCCCAAGTCAAGATACAGCGATTTAACCATTCACATTTCATATAGTCTGCAATAACTTGAATTTCTGCTTGAGTCAAATCACCAACAAAACCATTTTCGTCGCGCTCAAGCGAAACTCTCGGAAATTTAAACCAGGTAATGGCGTTTTCCATAATTTGGCGCCAATCCTGCTCTGCCTCTTCTAACATCCACTATTGCCATTCATCTTCTAGAATGCGCGCCAGAAAGGCAGTATATACCTTGTTAAAAGGAGTCATTTTATTCCTCCTTCTGTCTCTTCAGCTCAATTACCTTTAAAACATCAATTCCAAGTAGTTCCTTAAGAATACTTAGACGGTCTAATTGAATATCGTTCTGTTCGACAGTGTAATCCAGAAGTTCTTTCTTCTGATTGTCACTCATTTTACCAATTGCCGCTTTCATCTCAGAAATAGGCATTAACTTCAAAACGCGATTTAGATATTTTTCATCTACTGGAATAATTTCAGTAGGCTTGGTGGTTCCTTCGGCTTCAAGACCCAGTTCAATCTTGAAATCCATATCATCAATATATAGGATACCCTTCTTGAACATATACTCTACGCCAGGTTCATAAATTGCTTCGCGCAACAAATCTTTTTCGACGGGAAGCTTAGTGCCCTTCTTGGGCCAGATTTTCTTAATACGGGAATTAGGCATGGTAATGCCAACAATACCATTTACCATACTTGTGACAATTACTCTTTCATTCATTACATGAACTCTCCTTTTAACTCAAAAAATAAAATAAAAAATAAAGGGGAGTTTTCACTCCCCTTTAAATATTAAACACCGTAGGGGAAATAAGAGGTATCGGGAATATTGGTATTCTGATAAATACCCCAGTTGTTATGGGTCATAACAGCAGCGCCCATTTTCTTATAGGTATTGAACTCATAAGAACGGTCCTTGTTGGTGTAATCCCACATCTGGGTCTTACCCTCGAAGACAATCTTAACAACCTTTTCCTTACCAGCGGGCAGAACGTAAGCATACTGAGGATTCAGCCAAGTCTGAGTGTTCTTCTCGTCAACAAAGGACTGAGGTAGCTGAACAACGGGAGTGCCGCGGAAGATGTTGATGTAGCCATTGTTGTGGATAGCATCAATATCCTGGGGATGATAAACACCCTGGTAGTTTGTACCAACGGGAACGATAGCATCGGGTCCCATCTCACCAACGAACTCAGGAGTAGCAAAGATAGCAGCATTGCCGCCGTATGCCTTTACAACACTAACCAGCTTGAACATTTGGTCAGCATCGAAACCAGCATGAACAACCTTGTTAGCATCAGGACGACCAACAGCGTTAGCAGCGGAAATCAGAGCCTTCTGAACTTCACCGAATACAGCATCAGTCATGCCCTCGGTGACAACATCCATTAGGTCGACCAGATTGTCGGAACCATCCAGGAAGCGCTCGAAATCAATAGAAACTGCGGAACCAATTGCGTAAGCACCCAGCTCGAAAGTCTCGTTATCCAGACGGAAGCTCTCGTAAACGCCGCCAAGACCAACGCGAGTAACGAACTTCTTCGCACGATTGCGACCCACCAGTCCGCGCTTGAACAGAGCCTTCTGACCGTCAGCAACCTGACGAATTTCAGCAAACATGCCCATAGCGTCGATAACCTTATTAGGAACAACCTCATCAACAGCAGTGATGATGATTTCAAAAATGTCCAGCTTATGTCTCTGGAACTCGATTAGAGAAGAGCACCAGCCGTTCAGCTCTCCACGAAGAGCCTCATCAACGGTCTCATTAGTGAAATTAGCAGGAGCAGTGCCATTAACAGCGTGCAGAGCTAATTCTTTTAATTCAGCAACAGTAGCCATTATATTTTACCTCCCGTTAATTATTCACTTACAACCAAGAACTTGATTGCGAACTGACCATCAGGCATAGAGCCAGCGCCAGGTCCCTTGATAGCCATCAGAACAGGGCCCTCGGTAGGCTTGGTAGCACTGACCTTGATAGCGCCCAGTTCGCAAACGCCGCCATACAGAGGAGCCTCTGCGGTAGCAGCCTCATAAGCCTCGGCTAAAGCAGCTTCGTCAGCGAACTCAGCATCATCCATAGCTAGGCAGTTAGTGGTGAATCTGTCACCAGCAGCCAGATAGCCCAAACGAGGATAGAAAGAATTCAAATCAGTCTTGAAGTTCTTTAGGGCCATGGTTCTCTCATCATACATATGCTCGGTGCTATAGTTTAGAGCAACGGGCAGATTGCTGCCAGCCTTAGGCAGCTTAATAGTGCCAGCAATCTTATCAACAGCCAGCAGCATACCATTCTCAGCAGGAATGTTAGCAAAATCTTCAGCGTCCAAAGCGCATTGTGCTTCGATACGGCCGTCACGACGGTAGGCAACCTGGTTCATTTCCAGCTGGCCGAAACCATCGATTAACAATCTTTTTAGAGCCATTATAAATAACCTCCAATTATTTCTTATACTTACTTAAAATAGCTTCCAGGCCATTGTTAGGATCGATGTCACGAGGGACATAAGCAGGTTGACCCTGACTTTGACCATTGTTCGAAAAGACAGAGCTATTGGTGGAAACAAGCTCATAAGCTAAATCTTTATCTAGGCTTTTTGCGTCAGCGTATTCGCTCAACTTTGCAGTATAAACGTCTAGCACTTCGGCGCCAAGTAGATTTTCATATTTAGCAATAACAGCTTCTTTCTCTTTCTTCTCAACTTCTGTCTTGAAAGAATTTAAAGCAGCAATTTCTTCATTTAGATTAGTTACAGTATTCTGAACATCAGCTAAATTGGAAAGCGCATCATCTCTTTCTGTAGTTAAAGTAGCAATGCTTTCATTTAACTCTCCAATTTTCGTTTCATTTTCAGATTTTTCTGTATTATAAGTTTCGGTAAGATTATTAAGCTCAATAATCTTAGAATCTAGTGTGGTATGCAATTCTCCGTTTTCGGTAGTTAGAGTCTCAATCGCGCCCTGCGCGGTATTCAACTCACCAGTCTTTGCCTCAACTTCTGCTAAAGCGGCGGAATAATTTTCATCCACTTTTTCGTAAGTGTTGTTGTTTAAATTATGAAGAGCTTCAAGAGCAGCCTTTTCAGTTTCGCTTACGTCCATAATATAGCAACGGACGCGCGCACCAAGTTCAACAGAATCAGTCTCATCGCTCTTGGTGTAATACACTCTCTCAAAGATACCTTCAGAGTAATTTCTTACAACAGCATATTCATCATAAATTTCACAAATGTCATATTCAATTAACCAGCCACCCTCTTCGTTATAGTTAACGTTCAGTAGGCTCCAGATTGCATTGAACTTGGCATTGTCAGATAACTTATAATTAAGCATCTTTTTCCCTCCGTTATGCAAATTTAGATTGTATTTTTCAATCTAAGCTACCATCTTTTTTAAGTCTTCGTACAAAGAGAAGAAGGCAGCGCCTTCAAAGCAAGGCTCAACGGAATCACCAAGTGCCTATAGGCCCAGGAAGCATCCCTCAGAAAATACATAATATTTTCTACCATTGATGATTTTCCAATCACCTTTAATAGAGGGAGAATATAATTCCATGGATTGACTTTTGCCGATAATTTCATTGGCTTCGGAATAAATGCCAGTATAGATAAGCACATCTACACAAGCATATGTGCGCACTACGCCGTCATCATCCTCATGGTCTTCCCAAGTTACATTAGGATTTGCGGGGACAATACCGTAAATGCGGCCGTCGCTACGCTTCTTGCCGTGGTCAGTATAATCTCCTTCTTCAACCTCGTAAATGCCCTTTACAGGAGCATAGGGAATTGTCTCAAGCAAACTTTCAGCAAATTCGTCGGTGATATAAGTACCGTTACGATTTCCGTATTTATAAAAAATACGGCATCTGCCTTTGGAAATTGTATCACTATATTTCTCTAAATTTCCATAAAGCGTCACGGGAAAGTCTGTAATAATGTTTTCTGGCATTATTCAGAGCCTCCTTGTGTCTTCGACTTTTCGATAGACTCTTCATTTTTAATTGTTTGGTCTTTCTTTTCTTCGGCAGATTTGGACGGACGGCCGCCTTGATCTCCATCCTCACCGGTATTCGCGCCTCCTTCATCTCCAGTGGAGGTAAAAGAGGTTTTTGGAGGAATCAGCCTGTCGCCAAGCTTAAGCACATCGTTTTCCAAATCTTTCAAGTTTACCAAGTCTTTTTGACTGAAGCCCTGCGCCAGTGCTGGCAATACAAGACTATATCCAGCAGTAGCTAATTTATAACTACTATCTATATACTTGGCCTCATTCTGATGAGTAATTGGTAGGATGGTGTACTTGAAACTAATATTAGAATTAGCAAAATTATCATTTATTATGTTAGTTATGAATCGCGCGAATTTATTCGCAAGATACATCATAATAGCGGTGTCATACTTAATAGACGTCTCGGTTGTATTACCGCCCGTAGCAGCAAAGATTTCACCGCTAACTCCAGCCTAGCTATAAATGTTTTGCTTCATACTGTCGAGAGCATTGCTAGTCGCGCCTTCTGTAGAACTTTTTGATACTATAGAATCCACGTCAGCATAAGTTGTCAAGACAGTAGTATTCTCATTGTTTCTCACCATTCCAACTGCGCCGCGGTGCATTTCCTCGGCTTCGTCTGGTTCAAATAACAGACGACCATCAGCTAAGTGCGGAATTTTTTGAACTAAAATCTTTTTAATTTCTTCCTTTTCTCTTTTTTGCTCGGTCACTACTGATTCATCGTATTTCATTGTAGAAGGAATAATATTTAGGAAAAATGGGCGACCATCCAACATTGGGAAACAAATACCAATATCGGCAGGAATAATAATCCATTTGCTCGCTAGTTTTCCTTTATTCCATTTTCTATAAGCAGATACGATAAACTCCGGATAAGCAGCTTGCGCTGCTTTTCTATTGCCTTCATCAGTGATAGAATTGAAGTAAGACACATCAAACTCTATTAAATCATTTCCAGCAACATCCTTAAATCTGGTTTGGCAGTAGGCCGTTGGCAAAGCCAATACAGCGAAGTGGGTTTTGTCAACTTTACTAATAACTCCGTAAAAACAGCCATCAACTAAAATTTTCTAAGCCCATTCCACAAAGAGGGTTTCTAGATGCATCTTGTCTACATAGTCCATTGCCTAAAAATATCTTTTTTGGATGTGAGAAGTGGAGAGATTCTTACCCGCAACTGGATTAGGTATTAGTAATCCAACATATTTAAGCAATGTGGCATAATATAAAACAAGCTATCTATAATAGCCATCTTTGTTAAAATAATTACGAGACAGTCTTTGCTGTTCAAGCAAAGAACCAGACTCAATAATTTTCTTTACTTCATCTTCTGTATAGTCTTTTACCCGACTCACCCATTGCGCACCACCAAAGCGACTGCTATAAGCAGTATCACTGGTGGCAATCATAGCAGACTAAGCCTTTTTAAAAGAGGCGAGGTCAAAGTTATGAAGTCTTGTCAATTCGTTATTAATTGTTTCACTCATATCTTAGACTCCTCCTGTACAGAAAACTAGCTAACGCTTTCGTCCACCATTGCGGCGCCGTTTGCGTTTTGCCTATTCTTCCTCGATTTCTTTAATTCGCCATAGGCCATAAGCAAATGCCGAATATTTATCTTTGGGATATCGAGGATTAATTTGCTCTAGCGCAATATCCATGCTCACACCGGTTTTCTTTAATCGCAAGTTAGCCATTTCTTCAAATAGTTTTGTGGTCATTTCATGAGGCATTAGACGCTTTACGCGCTATGTAACACTCATTTTTTGACCAGCCTTGGTTGATAGTAGAGCGTTCTTTGCTTCCTATTCTTTAATAAGGAAGCGGACTAGACCACCATTGATGCGTGCGTATGCATTTCCGTGAATTTTGGAGTTTAGCGGGCCATTAGCTTTGATACCATATAAGATACGAAGTGCATCTTTAGGCTAGATTTTGAGATAATCTTCATCATTGTTAAAGCCATAAGCAGGATAAACATTTCCAAATTCATCAATTTGCTCACTAATCATTTCATCAGCAATACCAAGACCCAAACCATTGGTATCGATGATGACTTCGCGCGGATTGAAGTTTCGCATAATCTTTTTAATATCCATCGCTTGAATACGGAAAGGTTTAGTTTCCACAGTTCTGCCTAGGACATAAAGATTGACGAGGGTTGCGTAATACTTGCCCTCGCTTGATACATTCACACGAAATACACAGCAAACAGTTTGGTCATTTAATCTACCAACGTCCACTGATAATAAGTAGAACTGCTCGGAGTTGGCTCTAGAAATTGCGTGCGTTTCTGGGTTCTTTATTTTGCGATACTTAGCCATTTTGTCAAAATTAAACCAAGCTTCTTCGCTTGAGCCAGACCAAATGGAGGCATATTCGCGCGCAAAAGAATCTTCACTGAAGGAGGAAGAGGTCTTTAGCTTGTTGATGTAGGTTTTGTCGAGCAGAGAATGAAGAACAGGGACGCGATAATCGCATCCGAATACAAAAGTGGATTCTGGATGGATGATACAATCAATAAAGTTGTCAATTAGTTTGTCGTAAGCGAAAGAGGTTTTTACACCAGCGGATGTCATAAATATTGTTTGTTGATTGGGTTCTTTTTCGTTTACGGTATTATCGGGCAGTCGGCGCGAAACATTCATCAAAGGAAGAACGACTTCGTTGATAGGGCCTTCTTCGTGGTCGCGCACCTCATCGATCAAGCCGCCGTGTCTACGACCACCACGTTGAGAGTCTAGGGCGCCAACAACGTCAAATTGAGAACCATTACGGAATTTTAGAGTAACATAGTCTTTACCAAAATTACCAGGGGTGTCACTGACTTCACCACCAATGACTTCTTTGCGAAGCAAAGGCCAGCGGTCATAGATTTCAACGATTTTTTCTTTTGCGATTTGCGCGGCCTGGGTTTTGTTGGGCGCGCAGATGAACCGCTTTGTACCTGGGATAAAAATGCATTGCAAAATCATCGCTAAGATGGTAATAAATGATTTTGAAAATGCACGGGGCGCGGTAACGAAAATATCTTTAAATCTCATCAATGCGCGCAGTGTAATTCTCTAGTAAAAGAACAAAGTAAAGGAGGAATCTTGAGGTTTAATCAAGTCAAGATAAATATCGGGATAAGCTGAAAAAATGGACATCGCATCACCAATATTACTCTTATTTTCCTCCAAGTAATACTCATTCAGAATAACACCTTTATCAATAATAGTGCCTTCGCGCTCGCCAATTTTGATATTTGAATCTACAAGTTTCTCTGCTGGAGGACGAATAATATCAGGCATTAATCTTCATCCTCCATCAAATCGGCTTTAAATTCTTCATCTTTTACCAGTCGTGAATAACCTTCATTGTCATAACTATCCAGGTCATATTCCTTATTGGTTCCATAGTAAGATTCGTCTTCAATTTGTTTTGCCTGTTTGAGAGCGTTGATACGTTCAGTAATTTGCTCGCCAATACCGGACTCATTTGTATAAAGACGCTGGTTAAAGTTTTGGAAATTTTTAATTGTTTCGTCTACGATATCGCGAGTAACTCCATCAAAGAAAGAATTGCGCCATCCTCGTTTTTCAAGCCATTTGATAAGTTCGCCTACAGAGTCGAAGTCGTTAATGTTTTTAACGTTCTTGGGTGTGAATTCAGCAGCTTTAACGAGTTTATCGTAGGACGCAAGTAATTTGTCGAAATCAGAACCTTCACGAATTCGATTATCGATTTCGTAAGACATCTTACAGATTTTGATGGCTTGGTCAACCTGGAGCGCGCCATTCACGTTTTGCGTAGTAATCAAGCCACTATACAAGTTTTCCAAATACCGCAGGGCCTCATCGTCATAATTTGCGCCCCAGCGCTCTTGGAGTTGTTTGCGTTTTTGGTCGGCAATACCAGGAAGTTCGTCTTCAATATCACCAGTGGCCTATAAATCCTTAAAGGCTTTGTAATAATCGTCCCAACCAAGTCCTTCATATTCGCTTTGCGCAAATACTTCGGCGTAAACACCAAAAACTTTATCTCCATTCATTGCGCGCAAGCGCTCCCATTCCTTTGGAACAAATGGAACATCGGCCCATTGGCAAATTTTATCCACTTCGCGCCAATTAAAGTCAACATCAACCAAATAAGTTTCAATACAACTATTACATATAGGCAAAGATCCGTCCAAATAAAAAATAGACTTAGTAGGCGCGAAAGCATCGGGAGTCTATGATGCGCCGCAGCGAGGACACTATTTTAGCGCAAAATTTCGCTTTCGCGCAATGTTCGGCTATAGTCCCATTTTACTTACCTCGCTTGATGTCCTTTAGTAATTGATTAATTTCCTTGCGACGCTTTTTAGGCAGAGCCAAGTATTTATCCATAATATCTTCCAAAATTTTATCTATAGGACGATTAAACTGAGCAACATACTCAGTTTTTTCTTCCCATTCCATTCTCTCATAGTCTTCCTTCTTAAAGTCTACCAATTTTTCTTCTTGTACCATAGGAACGCTTAAAATTTTCGCAAGGCCGCAGAATTCGATTGGTTGTAAATTTGGTAAATTTCTTACAAAGAACTCAAAATCTTTTTCTAGTTTTGACTAAAACAATTTCATTTGCTCACCTTCTTCTTTTGTCTATCAGCACGGTCACATTTTTTACACTTTGTCGAGAAGCCATCTTTAGAGCGAGATTTGCGCACAAAGTTTTCGGCATCAATCAACAAAATCTTACCGCAACTATTACACTTCTTAAAATTTTCTTCAAAGCACATATTCTCAATTACAAGTGCGTGGAATTGTGCTGTTTCATTAATATTCGGTATAATCTTTTGACGGAATATTGTGCTGATATAATTGGCGGTATAGGACTTGCCATACTTCTTGTTTATCGCATCAGCAATGTCCTAGTTCTTCACCTTGTTAATCTTCAAGTCAAGTATTTCCCTCTAAGCTTCAGATAAATCAGTCAGTGCAATGTAATATTTCAATGTATCCAACAACTTTTTCAAATTCGACTCAATAGGCAAGTCGTCCAGCTCATCCTCAAGCTCATTCAACTAATTAAACAATTCATACACATGTTCTAGTTCTGTAAAGTCAAAGAAAAGTACAGGGCGCGATTGCGATTTTTTATTCCAATAATGGTGCGTAAGCGCATCCACTTCATTTTCTGTATATGTATACGGATTTAATTGTTCCTATTCCTTAAAAACCAAATTACTAAAAGGCGCACCCACCAGACCCAATGGATACACCGGAATTTCTGCCTCAAAGTCCAAATGAACTGGATCAACTTCTGGTTCGGGTTGGGTGTGGCGCAAATGCTTTTCGATATAGGAGTCGCGCAATGTAAATTGCTCACGGCGCAGTTCGACAATTAAGTGTCTCTACTTGAGATATTTGTATTGGTTCCATTTTGAGGCAATTTCGCGGGCGGCATTTACGTCCTCTTCACTAAAGCGTTTTGTGAGAGAGGTGCGGGGTTCTTCTTTGCGCTTTCCATGCGCGAACTCGTAAAAGTGGATTGACATTTCCAACTTATCTATGCGGTCGAACAGTTCACTAAAAATTGTGCGCATGTGCTCGGGGCATTCACTTAGGGCTTTCTGTCGGTCAAATATTTCTCGCGCGACTCGTGTGCGTGCTTCGGTAGGCCGACGTAGCGAAGCTTCATTAAAAGTGGGGGATTCCATCATGGCGTCGAGGGATTCGGTATCGTCTCGTTGCCATGTCTTGTTGCGCGTTTCGATAGAAAATTCTCCTTTTTGGACAGCGTTTAGTCCGTCGGGGTCTTTGCCCCAGAGTATGTAATTTGCGATGGTTTCGAGCTCATCATCCGTGAGAGGTTTGGAAATGAATTCGGGGCGTTGGATATATTGGTCGACGAAATCTTTTCGGTCGGCGGTTCCGTTTATGCTAAAGTCTAGGTGTAGGCGGTTTGTGGCCATTAGGCATATTCTCCTATAAGTCCAATGTATGAATTGAACCTGAGTAATGAAATTATAGGGCGCGAAACACAAAATTGTGTATTGTTTGCCCTTATGTATTTATTATAGCACAAAATGGGGCTAAAGTCAAATTTTGGAAGTGACATTTGGTTTGAAAAAATTACTTCGTGGATATTTGTTTCCAGGGCCCGGAGTTTGGGGTTCGTCAAAATGTCCAATTTCCCAAAACCATGCCCCCTTTTATTTGTATATTTTGACGAATGAAAAAATAAAAGTTTTTCTTGACTCTGGGTGTATGCTGTGGTAGTATATAGACACAGGGAACGACACAAGACACCACGCACGATTCCCTCGGTCGATAGCAAAACCGAATAAACCGCCGGGATTAATCGGCACGGATTCGCACCCGTGAGGATATAGGGTTACCTCGGATTGAGAAGGAAATTAGACGCATGAAACATTTTTAACTTGAAAGGAAGTTTTATCATGACTATTAAAGAAAAGCGCACCGCCTACATTGAAAACCTCAATTCTAACAATGACGGCTATAATGGCATTGTGTTCGAAATGTCCTGCGTTCGTGCAGGCTCTCGCAAGACCTGCGTATCTAAGCAAGGTCAGGTTGATGTATCCGTTAAGGTTGTCGTTAACGGCAAGACTCGCTACATGCCCGCTGAATGCAAGACCAACGGCGGACGGGTCAACGACCTGCTGGATGGCTCTAATAAGTCTCGCTTTGTTATTTACAAGCTGGATTTTGTTCAGAAGCACAAAGCCAGCAAAAAGGCTGAAGCATGGGAAGAAATTCGTTCCGTTCCTGCGGTTATCATTCCCACCGCTTTGTTCCTGCAGATGCTGACCGAGTGCAACGCAATCAAGGCAATTGCCCACGGTGGCGTGCAGGATGGCATCGCAATCCAGCCCAGCAGTAAGCGGATGTATGAGCGGCTGACCGCCTACACTGAAAACTTTCCCGATATGGTATTTAATCCCGAAACCACCTACGAAGACTGGATGTTTGAGGGTCTGGAGCTGTAAAGCTCCACCCCTCGCAGGGGTCAGCCGGTAAGAGTCCGGCTCTGATGAGCAAGAGCGAAACCTCAATAATGAAAAGGAGATAAGACACCATGAAAAAGACCTATACCGTTTCCATGAAGACCAAGAAGGGATTCACCATTAGCTGGAACTTTGAAGCCAAAACCGCCAAGCGCGCCTGCGCAAAAGCAATTCTGCGATTCTTCGATTTGGGCGCACGCCCCAGCAATATTATTTCCGTGGTAGTGGCGCACTAAGCGCCCTACTACCCGGAAGGGTCAGCCGGTAAGAGTCCGGCTCTGATGAGCAAGAGCGAAACCCAACAACGAAAAGGAGATGTTAATATGCTACAATGGCACGAGGAGAACAATAAGCACCTGGGCTTCGGAGATGGCTACCTCGCTTATAGAGTGTATGAGAATGAGGACGGCTGGGCCTATGAGGATGTGGTGGAGTTGGTCGGGTATAGCGGCTATGACACCGCTGAGGAAGCCATTCAGGCGGCTGAAGCTGACTATGAATACAAGGAAGGCTTGAACCCCGAGAGCGAACTGGATGAACTGTTGGATGTGCTGACAGATGATGACGAGGACGCCTACTGGGATATGGTAGCACACGAACGGATGGAACGAGCCAAGGGCTTTATCGACTAACAAGCAGGGGAGCAATCCCCTGCCTTTTATTTATTCGTACAAGGAGGATTTACCCCATGAAAAAAATGCCTATTGATGAAATGCTGTGCGTGCTGGAGCGCCGTGCGGATCTCACCGGCGTGGAGATCGACACCAACCCCGATTATATGTTTATCTGCGAGATTCTGGCGGCTGTTGACTTTGGCGAGGCTGTCAGCTATGAGCTAAAAGAGCAGATTTACTTCCGCCTGCGGAAGCTGTTCCAAGATTTTAATTTGGATTTTGGGCTGGCATTGGCGGGAATCTTGCTGGGAGAGTAATCTCCCAGTTTTTTTATTTAGACGTGTCACGTCTAAACAAAATCAAAATATGTCTTGACTTTTTGGGCATCATGTGCTATCATATATTCAGAAAGAGAGAACAACTCTTAAAACCGGAAAGGGAAAAATATGAAGTATACCACAAATCGTCGAATTAATATCCGCACCATTCGCAATATCGCCGAAGACGGCGGCTTGACCCTGCGCAATGGTAAGATCGTAGAATATAAGACCGGCTGGCAGGTTGGCATCACAGGAATTACCTGCAAAACTCCTGAAGAAGTCAGTGCGCTGCTACATTGCGGGCTGGGTCGTCACGGCAACATCGGTATTTGGCTACATGAAGGACTTTATTATATCGATGTTAGCAAAAGAATTCCCACAAAGAAAGAGGCGTTAGCCATCGGTAAGGCCATGAACCAGGATAGCATTTATGGATGGCGTCCCCGTAAGAAAGGGCAGTTGGTCCGGTGTGAAGCATAAGAAGGTGGCGCAGAAATGCGCCATTTCTTTTTGGAAAAAAATTTAGACGTATTACGTCTAAACAAAATAAAAACATGTCTTGACTTTTATGGGAAAATATGTTATAATATCAATGTAAATAAAAGAAAGGCGGTTGCCACTATGAAAATCAACGATAGAAAATTATATGATGTCCAGTTTACTTACGAAGAACTTTGTGCACTCGAAAATGCGGAGCGCGCACTTACCGAGGTAGCTGTAATGTTCGGCTCCGAGGGCGCGCTGGTATCGGCTGAAACGGGCGAATGTGTAGACCTGTCCGAGCTGAACAGGATTCGCGCGGTTTTGGATTTCTTCCATGACCACAGAGTTTTTGAACGGGTTTGAGGCCCGTTCAATTTTTATTTAGACGTGTTGCGTCTAAACATCAAAATTTTTTTGTAAAAAACTATTGACTTTTTGGGGTTGCCGTGGTATAATCTAGTTACAAGGTGAGGCGAGGATAGCGGCCGACAGTGCGACCCACGGGTGTTGCGGCACGGGCGTCGATGCTCCCGTCCTCTGTGTGAAGAGTCTGGTTGTGAGTGGCGGACAAGTGCTTGAGAACTCTCCCCGGGGCGCCAGGGCTGTCAAGGGCGTCCAGAAGCGGGCAATCTCGTAAACCCGCACCAATTGCACCCAATATTGAAAAGAGGGGTGAACGTTTTCTGGTAGCGAATAACCAGGGCATTTAGACGTATGACGTCTAGAATTTTTCTGAAAAAGT
>JAEIGA010010257.1_pt1 | contig 14198 bp, 12 predicted proteins | sample 9270691 | NCBI WGS metagenome assembly JAEIGA01 (sample SAMN17057246, study PRJNA624740) | gut metagenome | biome: biome; isolation source: fecal sample | host: Bos grunniens | place: China: Xizang | collected 2019 | reverse complement strand
TGAGCAGTATAAAAATTTTATAGTGCCTTTATTAAAAGAGTTAGAAGATAAAAAAATAAAAATAGTTTTGACCATTGATAAAGGGGATGATGAATTTTACAGATATTATAAAAATTGTAGAGATGCAAATGAGAAACGTATTAAAATCTATGAATTGGATAATAGATTTGATGCACTTGAGGGAAAGGAATTTAATGAAAAAATAGGGAATTTAAGTTTAATACCATATAAAAAGAATGATACCCTGTTGGATTTTTTGTTTAAAGTGGATGAAAACTTATTAGACAAAAAACCAAAAAAGATTTTACCACAAGTAAATTTTTTGAGCAATGATTATGAAAAGCAAGTAAGAGCATTAATAATATTAGCTACAAATGGTTCAATAACATCAGGGACTGCTTTGAAATTGGGAGTTGATGATGTTTTATACAAATTTTCCCATGATTTTTCTATAACAGTTCAAAAGGATTATTTATCAGGAATAGAAAAATTAAGTGATGCAAAGTCTGGATTTAAATTTGTATTAAATTCATCGTATTGGGCTTTCAAATGTCTTTCGAATTTTGCCATTAATGCTCATAATCATAATACAATTGTGCAAGCATATAGAAATATTGTGAATTCACATAGTAGTATGGAAAAATATATAATGAATAATTGTATAAAGAAATATTATATGTTGGATAAAATACAACCGTTGTTTGCAAACCATGGAAATAAGGGAACTATTAGACTCCCTTATCTGATTTATGAGGGACTTCATAGTACGTTGAATTGGAATAATCAATTTTTACATCAAGAAGCGAAGTGTGAATTGCGTATGGCTCGGAGAGAAAAAGACATTGGCGAAAAAAAACGGATTTTGGAATTGGCTTACAGAAATATAGGACGAGCTTTAGAATTGTCGAAAGAGTCTCCAACAGAGAAGGGTGAAATTACAATTGCTCATATGAATATAACTAAAGCGTTGATTTTAATTAATTACGTTTTTGCAGGTGAAGAAACTCGAATAGCGGATACTATAGAGGCTTGTTATCAGGCATTTGTTGTTGGAGAAAAACTGTGCCCTCAATTAAAAAAAGAGGAAATGAAAGATGTAAAAAAATTTTTAGAAAGCGTTTTAGGTTGGGGAATAGATCGAGAAAAAGATATCAAGAATAAATTTGATGAGTTGTATTCTGTATATATGCGAAAACCAAATTGGGTGATCAAATTAGAGTTAGAATGAAGCGATGAATGGAGGTTGTGACTGCAAAAAGATACATAATATTGTCATTTGATAAGTGATATAAAAAGATTTTTAATCTATATCATAGTTTTTTATTGTATAAGCAGATAACAGGTGGAAAATTCAAAAAGGAATTTACACCTGTTTTTGTATGCTTAAATTCACCACATTTGCACTCTTGTTAAAACCCGCTTTTTAGAGTATAATTATCTAGTTAGAATAAAAAATAGGGTTACTTTGTGCTACAGTAATCTTTGGAGGCTAAAATGGATAATAAAAAGTTTTACATAAAATTAAAAAGAGTCATAGATTTTATCCTTTCATTCATTGGGTTAGTCATGTTATTTCCAGTGTTGGTTATATTGATGATAGCAATCAAATTAGATTCGTCCGGACCAATCTTTTTTAAGCAAAAGAGAGTAGGCATACATAAGACACACTTCAACATTTTGAAATTTCGTACCATGCGAGCTGATACACCGAAAGATGTGCCAACACATTTGTTAGATAATCCGGAAATCTATATTACAAGACTTGGGAAAATCATGAGAAAATTGTCATTGGATGAGCTGCCACAACTGATTAATATCCTGAAAGGGGATATGAGCATTGTAGGGCCACGACCGGCGCTATGGAACCAATATGACTTGCTGGAAGAACGTGACAAGTATGGTGCGAACGATGTAGTTCCAGGATTGACTGGATGGGCTCAGATTAACGGACGAGATGAATTGGAGATTCCTGAGAAAGCAAAATTAGATGGTGAGTATGTGAAGCAGATAAGTTTTGCAATGGATTTGAAATGTTTCTTTGGAACCATTGGCGTACTATTGAAATCTGATGGAGTTGCGGAAGGCAAAAAGAAAGAATGAAAAAGATATTAATAACAGGGGCAAATAGTTACATAGGAACTGCAGTGGAAAGTTGGCTGGTTCAATATGAAGAACTCTATACTGTAGAAACAGTAGATATGATAGACGGAATGTGGAGAGAAAAAGATTTTTCAGAGTATGATGTTGTTTATCATGTGGCTGGTATTGCACATGCTGATGTTGGAAAGGTGTCGGAAGAGACGAAAGCCTTTTACTACAAAATTAATACTGATTTAGCATTTGAAACAGCTAAGAAAGCAAAGGCTGAAGGGGTTAAACAATTTATTTTCATGAGCAGCATGATTATATATGGCGAGAGTGGTGGCTATGGTCGCGCAAAGATGATTCATAAAGACACCATACCAAGTCCGGCTAACTTCTATGGAGATAGCAAGTGGCAGGCAGACCAAAAAATACAGAGATTAGAGGATGAAAGTTTTAAGGTTGTTATTGTTCGTCCGCCGATGATATATGGTAAAGGTAGTAAAGGGAACTATCCTACATTAGCAAAAATGGCAAAGAAATTGCCGGTTTTCCCAAATGTTCAGAATCAGAGAAGTATGTTACATATCGATAATCTGTGTGAATTTATTCGGTTAATGATTGAGAATGAAGAGACAGGAGTTTTCTTTCCGCAGAACAGTGAGTATAGTCAAACCAGCCAGTTAGTACAGATGATTGCTACTAGCACAGAAAACCATATCATACTTACAAAATTGTTGAATCCATTTGTTTGGATTGCATCATGTATACCTGGCAAAATAAGCGGTTTGATAAATAAGGCATTTGGTAATTTGACTTATGATAAAGAGATGAGCGTTTACCCTAAGGGGACGTATCAAATTGTTAGTTTAGAAGAATCAATTAGAAAAACGGAGCACTAAAGATGCAAAAACAAAAACACATATTAGTGTTAAGCCAATATTTTTATCCAGAGCCATTTCGTATTAACGACATGTGTACTGAGTGGGTGAGACGAGGATATAAGGTTACGGTATTGACAGGAATCCCGAACTATCCGCAGGGTAAGTTTTATGATGGATATGGATATACAAAGAAACGAAAAGAGTTTTGGAATGGTATGGAGATTATTAGAATCCCTTTAATTCCAAGAGGAAATAATGCAATTGGAATGATTTGCAATTATCTTTCTTTTGTCGTATCGGGTTTTTTTTGGAAAATATTTACACGTATCAAAGCGGATTATGTTTTCATGTATGAGGTTTCGCCAATGACACAAGCGTTAGTTGGTGTGTGGTATGCGATGAAACATCAGATTCCTTGTTATCTGTACGTACAGGATTTGTGGCCGGAAAATGTTGAGATTGTTACTGGTATACATAGTAAACTGGTGTTAGGACCTATCGGTAAAATGGTCGATTATATATATAAAAGGTGTGACAAAATTTTTGCCACATCTGAGAGCTTTGTGAAAGAGATTGTTAAGCGTGGAGTTCCAGAACAAAAAGTAGAGTTTTGGCCACAGTATGCTGAGGAGTTTTATCGTCCGCTGGTTTCCGAAAGGGTTGCTGGGGACGGAGAGTTTGTTGTGACGTTTACTGGAAACATTGGGGTTGCACAAGGACTTGATATTTTGCCTCAGGTTGCGGTTCTGTTAAAGGAGCAAGCGTGCAAGGTAAAGTTCAGTATTGTCGGTGATGGAAGATATAGGGAAGAGTTTGAAAAGAAGATCCAAGAGAATGATGTTTCTGAGATGTTTGAATTAGTTGGAAGAAAGCCAGCAGAGGAGGTTCCACTAATACTGGGAAACAGTGATGCGGCATTTCTGTCATTTATGGACAACCCATTGTTTGAAAAAACGATTCCGGCAAAGTTACAATCATACGTGGCTTGCGGTATGCCAATAATTGCTTCGGCATCTGGGGAGTCTAAGCGGATTATTGAAGAGGCAGAATGTGGAGTGTGTTGTCCGATTGGGAATGTGAAATGTTTGGCAGATTCTATCTTGGAAATGTCTCAGATGAAAGAAGACGAGAGATGTAAACTTGGAGAGAATGCGAGAAAGTATTGTGAGGAGCACTTCGACAAGAAGACATTGATGGATTATATAGAGAAGTATTTTACAAAGGGAAATGAAGAATGTTAGATTTAACAGCAATTATTTTAACCTACAACGAAGAAAAAAATATTGAGCATTGTATCAAGTCAATTGAAGGGATTGCAAAAAGAATTGTAGTGATTGATAGTTTTAGTACAGATAAAACGGTTGAATTAGCAGAACAGTTGGGAGCAGAAGTTTTCCAAAACAAGTGGGTAAATTATTCAACACAGTATATCTATGGTGAGAAAGTAGCGGACATTAAAACCAAATGGGTTTTACGATTTGATGCTGACGAGCGCTTTACTGAACAGTCACGAAGAGAATTAGAACAATTATGTACAGATAACGAAGACACAAATGTTAATGGAATTATAATCCGTTTTAAAGTTAATTTTATGGGCAAAGATCTGAAACATGGCGGAATATATCCACTACGTACAATGAGGGTATATAAAAAGGGAAAAGCTCATATAGAAAATCGAAGCATGGATGAACATATGGTTTTGGATGAAGGACGTAGTATTCAGATGAAAAATGACTGTCTACATCGTGATTATAAGAGTATTGGTGTTTGGATTGACAAACATAACAAATATTCCGAAAGAGAAACGCAAGACTATTTTAAAAGTTTGAGCGTGAAAGATGATGGTGTATATTTAAACAGAAGTGCAAAGATTAAAAGATTTATTAAATTTAGTATTTATTATAAACTTCCAATGGGAATGAGGGCATATTTATATTATATATATCGTTATTATTTTAAACTTGGATTTTTAGATGGAAAAGAAGGTAAGATTTTTGCATTTTTACAGGCATATTGGTATCGTTTTTTAGTAGATGCAAAGATTTATGAGAAGGAAAAAGAGAAGGGTTAGTTAAGGAGTCATCATGAATATTTTGGTGTATAATGTTGCGGCGGAATACGCAGGAGCATTAACAATTCTAAAACAATTTCATAATGAGGTTATTTCTAACAAAGACGAATCCCACGTATGGTATTTTGTAGTGAGTACGGATGAACTAGAAGAAACTGACAACATAAAGGTTATTCGTGTACCGTGGGTTAAAAAATCATGGTTACATCGTCTGTGGTATGATAAATTTTGTGCAAAGAAGTTAGTGCAACAATATGAGATTGATTTGGTTTTTTCTATGCAGAACATGCCAATAGATGGGACAAACTGTTGCCAAGTAGTGTATTTGCATCAACCATTGCAATTTTCTCCAGTGAAGTATTCATTCTGGAAAAAAGAAGAGCGAGTGTATTGGATAAGGCAAAATATTATTTGTAATATTATGAAAAATTCTTTAAAAAAAGCAGATTCTATTATTGTGCAAACAGAATGGATGAAAGAAGCTACGCATAGATGGTTGCAAGATTTTGATAAAAGTATTCAAGTAATTGCACCAGAAATCAAAATGATTAGTTGTTGTAAGTTGGATATAGACAGAGAGTCTGGTTTGTTTATATATCCAGCAGGAGGAGGATTACATAAAAATCACAAACTAATTATGGAATCAAGTGAGATTTTGAAGAAAAAGGGAATTTCACATCGTGTACTTTTTACAATGAATGCAAATGAAAGTGCCTACGCAAATAAATTGCATTCTGAAGCGACAAAAAAAGGATTAAACATTGAATTTGTTGGATTCCTTACTAGTGAAATGGTTATGCGCTTGTATAAAAAGGCAACGTTGATATTCCCGTCTTACTTAGAAACTTTTGGATTGCCGTTGTTGGAAGCAAAAAAATCTGGAGATATTATTCTTTGTTCAAATTTGCCTTATGCACAGGAAATTGTGGGCGGGTATAAGAATGCATATTTCTTTGATTCAAATAATGCACAGCAGTTGGCAACTTATATGGAAAAATGTAGTAAAAATGTAATTAGACCTATCGAATGCTCCAATATCGAACTGGAAGAAATTGAGGGCGAGAAAAAAACTTTGGTTGAATATATTTTAGAAATGGGGTAGAAATGGCAAGAAGCTTGTGGCAGTGTCTTAAACAACATAAAAAAATATTAAGAATTGTTTCTGCAATATATAACTTTTTTATGCTGAATACAAGAAGTATAAAAAAGGGAAATAGATATGAGAACAAGGGCGCTTTTTTGAAAAAATGCAGAATTAGAATAATAGGTAAAAATAACACTATGCTTTTAGAAGAGGGTGTTCGTTTGAGGAATTGTTCTATCAATGTGTGTGGTAATAATGGTGTGCTTCATATACGAGCAAATACCTATGTTGAAAACCAAAAATTTTATTTTGAAGATAATGGGTGTGAAATCAGTATAGGAGAGAGATGCGTGTTTAACGGTGGGGAGTTTGCTGCTGTAGAAGATGGCTGCAGAATAATAATTGGGGATAATTGTCTATTTTCAAGAGATATACACATAGTCACTACGGATTCGCATTCTATCTTAGATAAGAGCACAGGAGAGAGAATTAATTTAGGGCAAGATGTAGAGATTGGAAATCATGTTTGGTTGGCAGCAGGAGTTAATTTGCTGAAAGGAAGTAAAATACCAAATGAATGTGTTGTAGGTAGAAATGCAGTTATTACCAAGAAGTTTGAGAAGGAAAATTGTATAATTGCAGGATGTCCAGGAATGTGCGTAAAGGAAAACGTGGAATGGAAAGAGGAAAGAATATAAAAGTATTATTGTGACTAATATTTTTCCCGTATCGTATGCAACAGGAATATTAGAAGAAATTTAAAACTACTTCGAACTGAAAAGGAAAAGATTCTTATGAAAGGGATTAAAAATAAAAGCATTGTATGGTGGCGTGATGTTCCAATAGATGTGGAATGGGGCTTATTAGATTATTTGTCGGCACATTGGCAAAGTGATATTTATATCGTTTGTGCTAACGATTTTCGCGAGGATAGAAGAATCTGTTCTTGGGATACGAAACCGAAAAAAAATGTACATTTTATTATAGGTGATTTAAAGTCAACAACTAGAAAGAAAGAAATAAAACAATTGTTGGAGATGGATGCGTTACATATTTTCTCGGGTATTAAAGGAGGACATAGATGGTGTCTTGATATGTTGAGAAAGAAATTTCCTGAGGGACATAACAGCATTATTATTATGGAATCTCCATCTTTGTATGGTTCGAAAATAAAACGAAGATTAAAAAAACTTATGTATCCAATAATATATCGATATTACAATGTAAAATATGGCAAAATGTTCAATGCATTATTAACTATGGGGAATCAAGCCAAAAACATATATGCTAGTTATGGGTGGAGAAAAGATAAAATTTATCCATTTATGTATTTACCACGAATAGAACATAATAGCGAAGATATTAATTTGAAACATAGAAATAGGATAAAAGCGCTTTATATAGGACGTTTTGAATATGCTACTAAAGGAGTCAAAATACTCATGGATGCAATCGAGCATATTAATATGCCAGAGAAGTGTCATTTTGATTTTGTCGGTGGGTATGGTGCACAGAAAGATGAGATTATAGCATGGTGTAATAACACATCAAATGTAGATTTTTGTGGTTCGTGGTCTTCAGATTCTGTAATTGATAAAATGATGGAGTACGATTTATGTGTGATTCCTAGCTTGTATGATGGTTGGAATATGGCACCGTTTCAAACAATTAATGCCGGAATCGGTTGCTTGATTAGCAATCGGGCTGGCAGTTATGAACTTATAGAAAGTAGCGGTGCTGGCAAGGTTTTTGGTGTGGATGATTATGAGATGTTGAAAGATATATTGAATGAAATTATAAGCAATCCAACAATAGTGGATGAATGGAAAGAGAATGCTGATTTGTTTCAACAAAGAATTAGTCAAGAAACAGTGGGTGATTATTTCATGCAAATTATTCAATATTGTTTTGGGGAGATAGAACAAATGCCAAGGTGTCCTTGGCAGAAAGGCTAGCAATGAATATTATTTTTGTGGGAAGTACAGTTGATACACAAACGTTAAAAAAACTTTCTGATGCTTCTGTTGCGGGAAACAAGATGCAGTTAGGATTTGTTCAAGGATTTATTCGGAATGGTGTTAAAACAGATGTTATTTCTGTTGAGCCACATGCTATGTGGAAATGCAATGGCAAGCCAACAGCAATAAAATCTAAAACGCTTGGAGAACAGGATGTGGTAATACAAACGATTTCTTATATTAATATTCCTGTTATTAAACAATGCAGCATTTGTTTTAATTTGTTGAAGCAGATAAAAAGACGAAATATTTCTGATGAAACTATTTTAATCGTTTACAATACAATGAGTATGTTTGCGCTTCCGGTATTGAAGATAGCATCACAATATAAATGCAAAGCTGTAGCAATTGTTGCAGATCTTCCGATTCGAGCTAACAAGAATTTTTTGAGAAGATTGGAAGATAAAAATCAGGAAAAACTAATCGCAAAATTTGATGGTTTAATTTTGTTGACGAAGCATATTGCCGAAGATTTTGCACCGAATCACCCCTCTTGTGTAGTAGAAGCTGGATGTAGCGAAGAAGATTGTTTTAGTATCAGTAAAAAGGACGAAAATCATAGAAGTAAAAAAGTGATTTTTTCCGGAACATTAAATAAATTAGCAGGAATAGAATTGATGATTGGTGCAATGCAATATCTTGAAGGTCATGATATTGAACTGCATATATATGGAAATGGTCCGCTTAAAAAGTTGGTAGAAGGAGCGACTGTAAATAAGAATATTATTTATCATGGATGTATAACCAACGAGGAAATGCTATGTTTGCAGCAACAAGCAGATTTATTAGTGTGTCCGAGATGTGCAGATGAATATACAACAAGATATACTTTTCCGTCAAAAATATTAGAATATATTTGCGCTGGGGTGCCAGTTCTTGCTAATCGGTTAATGGGTATTCCGGAAGAATATGAAAAATATATCAACTACAGCAAATCGGAAGATGCAAAGGATTGGGCAAGCGCTATAGTTGATATATTAGAAAACAACAGAGAATTATATCTAGAGAAAGCGCAAACTGCAAAACGTACAGTGCTGGAAACAAAGACTTGGAGAATTCAGTGTGAAAAAGTTGTTACATTTTTAAAAACGATTTAGAACTGCATTATGCTGGATGCCTGAGAAGAGTCGTATAATATTTATCAATTTAGGAGGAAAACATGCAGGCTCGTAAAAAACAAAAGTTATTAGATAATTCGCTGCTAATTCTAGGCATTTTAATGGTGGCTAGATTTTCCTGTATTGTATTATCAAATATACCACTGCTGAGTATGGGATTTGTATTTATCTATGGATTATTATTCGCCATGCTATTTGTGTTGAACATAAGGTATTTAAAAAAGCAAGAAACTATAGCGTTTATGTTTTTGGTTGTATATATACTGGAAGTTTTTGTTATCACATTTTCTGCGACTGATGACCTGTTTAATACACACGTTTTTAATGCATATATAATGCTTTTCTTGTTTTTAATCTATTTATTTTTAAAACGCTTAGAGAATAAAAAAACTAATATAATTTATATGGTCGTTATAATAGGATTTGTATTTACATATATTTATTCTATTGTAAAATTAATTCGGGATCCGCTTTTGAGTCGTAAAGCAGCAAGTGCTCAAGCAGTAGAGGAAAATGTAGATGTACTTGGTGCAGTTGGTGGTTTTGATACCGTGTATGGTTCTCTTCTCGTGATGTGTGTGTTGTTGTATATAGCGAAAAGTGCTAACAAAGCAATGAAGAAGATTTTTACTATTTCCGTTATTGCAATATGTTGCGTGTTTTTGGTGATGGCTTCATACGGTACAGCTTTGGTACTTATGGTATTACTTTTTGCACTTTGGATTTTTCAAAAGAATCGTTGGATGGGATTCTTGATAATAATAGCAGGAATATTTCTCGTTGTTTTTCGCGAGAATATTGGTTTGTTAATTTCGAGACTGTCAGAACACATAACTTATTCAAGTACGTTGAGCCAAAAAGTAGATCAAATTGGAGAAATACTGCAAACTGGAGAAAGTACAGGAACTTTGGCAGGCGAAGAAGGTCGACTGGCAAGAATGGGGTGGTCGTGGAATGCCTTTAAAGAATATCCGATATTTGGTGGATTTGGAAAGAGTGACGTACAGATTGGATGCCATTCAGAATTATTTGATACTTTCGGACGTTTTGGGATTGTTGGAGCGATTTCGTTATTTACATTTCTTGGTTTAGTGTTTAGGGATATATATGCAGGTATGAAAACAACTGCAGGTAAGAAATGTTGTTTGATTTGTATGATATTATATGGCGCTGTTATGATATTAAATCCAGCCTTATATACTCAGCAGTTGCTTCCGATTTTTGTTTTATTACCTTTGTATGAGAAAGTGAGTAATAGGTGGGAGGGGCAACGTGTATAATTTATTGATTTTTCATCACTATAATAGTCCACTGGGTGCTGGATTATCATTGTTACATATATTAGAAAAAATAGATAAAAGACAAGTTAAAGTCACTGTATGCTTGCCGCGTATTGAAGGTGAACTTGATTTCAAAATTAAAAAAATGGGAATAAAAGTTATTTATTCGGATTCCATTACGGCATATATGCATTTTAGTGGTGGAGAAACACCATTTGTTTCCAGGAGGCATCTTCAAAATCTTAGTGCAGTACATAGTAGCAGAAAAGGTATAGCAAATGTTATAGAAAAAGAGAATCCAGATATAGTTGCAGTTAATTCAATGACATTATTTTGGATCGGAAGAATTGCACAATCTCTTAATAAGAAAGTCATATGCTTTCATAGAGAAACCTATTGTAAGGGGCTGTTTGGCATGAGAACATTCATGATGAAAAAAGAACTGAGTAATTGTTTTGATGTAGTCGCATTTTTATCTAATTATGATTTAGAACAGACACCACTAGGAAGGGCAAAGTTTGTGAAGATAACTGATAAAGTTGATGTGAAGACATACGAACAGTTGGATTTATGCCAGTGTAGAACTGAGTTGGAATTACCACAAGACTGTAAACTGATATTGTATGTTGGTGGATGTGCAAAACTTAAAGGACCGATGACTATCATTAAGGCTATGAGTTTGCTTCGAACTTCGAATACAAAATTAGTGTTTCTTCAATATCAAGAACCTAATTTGCAAAAGATATCTGCTAAAATAAAATATAATTTAAAACGAATGTTGGGACGAAATCTGCAGTATATGATTGCACATTATGTTGAAATGAAAAATATGCAAGACAAGGTGATTTTTAGACCAGCGACGGACAAGGTAGAGAAGTATTTTGTAGCATGCGATGTAGTTGCGTTTCCTAGCCATGCGCCACATCAGGCGCGCCCAGTATACGAAGCCGGAATCGCAAAAAAACCAATCATTATAACGGACTTCACGAATACAAGAGAATTTGTAGACGAGAGTTGTGGTTGGCTGTTTAAAAAGGATGATTTTAAAATGTTAGCCAAATGTATTGATGATGCGTTAAACGTGTCTGATAGTAATCGTGTTGTTGCAAATTACGAACGTGTACTAAAAAATAATAACTTAATTACTTTGGGTAGAGAATTGTATGATGTGCTTGGAAGTATAGTGGAGAAAAAAAGTGAAGAATAAAGTTTATACGATGACATTTCATTGGGCTACAAATTACGGTGCAGTGGTGCAGGCTTATGCGCTTCAAAAATGTTTAGAGCAAATGGGGTGTGATGTGGAGATTATTAATTATGTTCCTAGGAAACATAAAAAAACACTGCTTAGATGTTTTAGAACACGCAAACTATGGACAGTTAGAAAACAGGTTCAAGAATATATAAAAGAGAGAAAAATAGAGATATTTAGGCAAAGATATCTGCGTCGAACAAAATGTTTTTCGAATAACGGACAATTAATGAATGAAAAATGGGGACAAGCAACATATATTTGTGGAAGCGATCAAATATGGAATCCTTATTTTACAATGCAAGGTGAGGGAATACCTACATCAGCTTATTATCTTGAGTTTGCGCCTGAAGATAGTAATAAATTTGCGTATGCAGCTAGTTTTGGAACTGATGAAATCAGTGAAAGCATGCAGAAGTTTATCAAAGATTTATTACTTCGTTTCAGAAAAATATCTGTTCGTGAGAATACTGCAAAACGTATTGTCAAGGATTTGAAACTGGAGGCTATTGTTGTTTGTGATCCTGTTTTTCTTTTGGAGAGAAATCAGTATGAGATATTTGCAGATGATTCTCCAAATTCAAAAGGAAAGTTGTTTAGTTATATTTTGCATGAAAAGCAAGAAACTGCAAGGGTAATAGGTACATATGTTGCAGAAAATTTGAGGTTAGAGGCTGTTGATGAACGTAGTTGGACGATAGAACAATGGCTTGGAAATATCAAGAATGCAGAATTTGTGATAACAAATTCATTTCATGCAACAGCATTCGCATTAATCTTTCATATTCCGTTTATCACGGTGCTGGTTTCGGAAAGTGGAATGAATGATAGAATACAGACGTTGCTTGAAAATATGAGTCTGAAAAATCGTATGATTGAAAATTTTAATGAAGAGCAAATTAATGAGGCTATCAAATCAGATATTGATTGGAAGTATGTAGATTACAAAATTTTGCAAATGAGAGAATCTTCAATGGATTTCTTATCAGATATATGCGAGTTGTAAATGAGGTAATATAAATGATCTGTTCAGTTGAAAACTGTTGTGGTTGTGAGGCGTGTACGGCAATTTGTCCCAAGCAATGTATAAAAATGTATGAAAATGATGAGGGATTTTGTTATCCAAAAGTTGATTCGGAAAATTGTATTGGATGTCGTCAGTGCGAACAGGTATGTCCTGGGAAAAATACTGTTACCAAAATTGGGAATAGTACAAACAAATTTGTGGAGGCGTATGCTGCTGTTTGTAATAAAGAAAAAATCCGCCAAAAAAGTTCATCAGGAGGAATATTTTATCCAATTGCAGTACAGGTATTGAAGCGAGGGGGATGCGTATTTGGAGCAGCCATGTCTAAAGATGGTTTTGAAGTACAACATATAGGAGTTGAATGCGAAGAAGAACTCGAATTGCTTATGGGCGCTAAATATGTTCAAAGTACTATTGGTAATGTTTATAATGAGGTTCGCCAAATTTTAGCACAGGGTAGGATAGTTCTATTTTCGGGCACTCCATGCCAAGTGGAAGCGTTGTATTCATATTTGGGTGGTTGCAACAAAGAGAAATTGATAACCATAGATTTGATATGTCATGGAGTTCCTTCACCAGGTGTATGGAAGCAATATTTGGCAGAGACAGTTGGAAAGGCGAGTTGTGTTTCGTTTAGAGATAAGTTGAATGGATGGAGAAATTATTCGTTAAGAATAACTGATAAAAACGGAAAACAATTTATCCAACAGGAAAATCAAAATGCATACATGAAAGGGTATTTATCTCATTTATATTGTCGCCCAAGTTGCTATCAATGCAAGTTTAAAGGATTGGAAAGAAAAAGCGATTTAACGCTAGGGGATTTTTGGCGTATTCAAGATTTTTGCGGTACTATGGATGATAATAAGGGTACATCTTTAGTATTCGTCCAAAGTAATACGGGGAAGCAACTTCTTAAATCCCTAATTGATGCACGAGTGATTACGGTGGCTAGAGTTAACGCCGTTGAAGCTGCAAAGTGTAACCCAATGATGTTGGAATCAATAAAAATCAATAGGAAACGAGATATGTTCTTTAAAAGATTACAGTCCTATAGTGTATATGATAGTGTGAATACTTGTACAAAGAAGAGTGTGACAGAACGTTTGGTTGGGAAATTCAGGTGGATTTTGTTTCGTAAGTAAGGTTAGAAAGGTGACTTGTGAATATTATGCAAAAAGCGTATAAGAACTTGATGGCGAATTCGTTTATATTTGCACTAGCTAATTTTGGAAGTAAGATAATTACTTTTATTATGGTTCCGGTATATACATATGTTCTAGATCCTGGTTCATATGGGACTATCGATATTGTTACAACTATTAGTAGCTTTTCGATACCGATTGTATTTATGTGTATTCCAGATGCAGTAATGCGTTATA
>JAEIGA010010255.1_pt1 | contig 14199 bp, 10 predicted proteins | sample 9270691 | NCBI WGS metagenome assembly JAEIGA01 (sample SAMN17057246, study PRJNA624740) | gut metagenome | biome: biome; isolation source: fecal sample | host: Bos grunniens | place: China: Xizang | collected 2019 | reverse complement strand
AGACACGAGGGTCTGACGCGCGCATTTCCTCTGCAAGGCGGACACATTCGGCGATCGCCTCGCCTATGTTGCCGTCGTCGTGCACGAGACGCACTTCAGCGCCGTAGTGCCTGACGAGTTTTCTGCGCTCCTCACTAACGGAATCTGGCATTATTATGACAACCTTATACCCTCGCACCGCACCAACAAGAGCAAGCCCGATGCCCTGATTGCCGCTCGTAGGCTCGACAATTACCGTGTCTTTTTTCACGAGCCCCTTCGCCTCGGCGTCAAGAATCATATTCCAGGCCGTGCGCGTCTTTATCGAGCCTCCCGCATTGAGAGCTTCAAACTTTACCAGCACTTCAGCCATATCAGGCGTGACCATCCTGTTAAGGCGCACAAGCGGCGTATGACCGATATATTCAAGTATGTTGTCAGATATCATTTTGTCGTTCTTTCAATCTGAAACGGCTATTCCTCGTCTGCGGAATCACCTTTTGACAATCTGTTAAAATAATCCTTTGAAACTTTTACCGTTACTGGCGTAAGCAGCACGAGCGCGACAAGGTTAGGGAACGCCATAAGCCCGTTGGCGATATCGGCGATTCCCCAAACTGCAGCAAGTGTAAAGTACGGTCCGATAAAAACCATAAGGACATACGCGATGCGATACATTTTCACAATCCCGCTGCGATGCGTCCCTACGAGATATTCAAGGCATTTTTCCGAATAGTAGTTCCACCCAAGAATCGTCGTGAAAGCAAAAAGCGTGAGAGACGACATAAGCATGAAGGACGCGGCGATTTCACTCCATGACCCCGCAAACGAGAATGCGCGGCGGAACGCCTCGGCCGTGATTGCGACGCCCTCAAGTTTTAGCTCCGGCTGCCATGCGCCGGTTATCACGATAACAAGACCAGTCATTGAGCAGACGATGATCGTGTCGATGAAAGTTCCTGTCATGCAGACAAGCCCCTGCTTTGCAGGTTCATTCGTCTTTGCGGCGGCCGCGGCAATCGGCGCGGAGCCGAGCCCTGCCTCATTCGAAAAAATTCCTCTTGCGACACCACGCTGCATTGCAATGAACAGCGAACCTACCGCGCCTCCCGTCACTGCCTGCGGATCAAATGCCGCGCGAATGATGATTGAGACCGCCTCTGGAATTTTCGTGACATTTAAAATTAAGACGCCAAGGCATGCGGCGACGTATGTCACGGCCATGACGGGAACGACAACTGAAGAAACTGACGAAATGCGCTTAAGCCCGCCGATAATAACAAGAGCCGTGCAGATCGTAACGACGAGGCCTGACAAAATAACGGGCATAGTGTAAGATACGCCGAAGATCTCAACGCATATATCACTACCACATCCTACCGCCTTCGAAAAGCCTTGGACGGCCGATGTAATTCCATGGACCTGTGAAAATGTTCCGATGCCGAAAAGGCCGACGCAGACGCCAAAGAGCGCGAACACTACCGCAAGAGGTTTCCATTTCGGCCCGAGGCCTTTCTCGATATAATAAAAAGGGCCTCCGAGCACCCTCCCGTCCGGAAGGACTTCACGGTATTTGACGGCAAGAAGGCCCTCGGCATACTTTGTCGCCATCCCGAGAAAAGCCGACACCTCCATCCAGAAAAGCGCTCCTGGCCCTCCCGTTCCTACCGCCGTCGCCACGCCTACAATATTACCAGTTCCTATCGTTGCGGAAAGCGCCGTGCAGAGTGCGCCAAACGCAGAGACCTCGCCGTGCGACGATTTTTCTCCCTTGAAAATGCAACTGAAGGCATGAAAAAGATTTGCTATATGCTTAAAGCGCAGGCATATTGTAAGAAGAATCCCCACAGAGAGAATCGTGAGAACAAGAGGCGCGCCCCAGACCCACCCATTAATTTTATCGACCCAAGCCGAGAAAGAATCAAGCCAAACTGCTGCTATTATGTTATTAACCATGCCCATCCCTATATTATATGTATATTATATGACATTCTCCCACCATACGTCAATCTACAGGAAGCAAAATACTCAAACATACCGCGCCTCTATTTATTTCCTTCCGGAAGCGACCAATATCGGAAATAATCAATGCTGAAAACTTGCGGCAACGTGCTCTTGTCAGGCTCTCCCACCCATGAGTACATAACCTCGCAATCAAACACTACGTGCATTGGCCTGTGGAAAGTATCATTCTCGCGCGAAAAGACTTCCTTGCCGTCAATGAACCACGAAAGTCGTTCTTTCGTCCAGAGAAAACCATAAACATGAAATTGAGCGGAAGGATCAAACGAGAGAGATTCCTTCATTGATTTGTTCGGAAGCTCCACAACGCCAGCGTGTACGATGCCCTCAAGATAAGGCGTCTTTAAGCAATGAACCGTTCCATACCATTCTCTGAGAGAACCAAAAATCTCAAATATATCGATCTCCTCCGAAAAATCTCCAGTGCGGAATTTACTCTCAGGCTTATCGGAAAGAGGGTCGTAGAGCCAAAATGCATTACACACCTTTGACGCCATGGTCTTTGCCCTGCATTCATAATAACCGTAGAAGCTCTTTTGCTTGCGGCGAACATACGCCATCGCATAAGTGTCGAAACCGCGTCGCAAATTCTCAACAGTCTTTTCCTCAGAGTTGATAAGACGTGCCGTAAGATTGAGACTGCCGCCAGAAACGGCAACATTGTCACGCGCGAAAAGGAAGCCTGATCTTCTGCCTTGAAAAGAGCTGACCCAATCAGTCCAAACGTTGTCGTCAAGTTTGTCGCCGTCGAACTCATCGGCAAACGACACTTTCTTGCCAACAAACTCCTGCGGCGGCGCGCCTGCGGCAGAGATTACCGCAAGCGTCACCGACGCAAGCCAAAGGAGCGCCTTCATTTAGAGAGATGCTCGATTATCGCATCTACCGCCTTATCTGGCGAAACGACGACTGTTGCAGACTTATCATCGCATCGGCGCTTGATTTCAACGCCTCCGGATGAAAGCCCCTTTGTACCGACCACCACGCGCACGGGGAAGCCGATGAGGTCCGCGTCTTTAAACTTCACGCCAGGACGGTCGGCCCTGTCGTCCACAATGGAATCGACGCCTCTTCTCTCCAGTTCCTTTTCTATTGTTTCCGCAACGCTAACAGCTTCTGGATTATCGGGATCCAAGAGGCAAATGCACACTTGGAACGGAGCGACGGAAGCGGGCCAGATAATGCCGTTGGCATCGTGACTTTGTTCGATTACCGCCTGAAGCGTTCTCGAAACTCCTATTCCGTAGCAACCCATCACCATTACGCGCTCTTCAAGGTTATCGTTCTTGTAGACAGCCTTAAACTGCGAGGTATACTTCACGCCGAGTTTGAAAACATGTCCTACTTCAATGCCGCGGCGCACAGAAAGAACCTTGCCGCAAGTAGCGCAAATATCGCCGTCGCGAGCGATGACGATGTCGGCGTAATCTTCGGCTGCGATGGAGCAGTCGCGCTCAAGATCGACATTCTTAATGTGATGATCATCCTTGTTCGCGCCGACGATGCACCCCTTCGCACCCTTGAGGTCCTGATCGCAGATAATCCTGAGCGTCGCATCGGCAGGCTTCACCGGGCCGACAGAGCCTGCACCGGCTCCACTTGCCTCAAGAATAGCCGATTGTTCAGCAAGCTCAACCTTCTTCGCGCCGAGGAAATGGCGAAGTTTAACTTCATTCACATCGCGATCGCCAGGCACGCAAACCATCACGCTCTTGCCGTCGACATTGTAAATGAGGGACTTGACGAAGGCGGAAGCCGGAACACCCATAAAGCGGGAGACTTCTTCAATAGTCTTCGCGCCCGGGGTGGGGATAATCTCCATCTCGCCGCACGGCTGGTCGTTACGGACGAGCGCCTTGCGCGCCGCCTTTTCAAGATTGGCCGCGTAGCCGCACCCTTCGCAGAAAGCAATGCCGTCTTCACCGGAATCAGCAAGAACATGAAACTCGTGGCTGAACTTGCCGCCGATGTCGCCCGTGTCTGCTTCGACAGGATACGCCTTGAGCCCGCACCTTTCAAAGACGCGCTTATACGCTTCAAACATCGCCTCGTAGCTCGCATCAGCCGCATCCATGGAAACATCGAAGGAATATGCATCCTTCATCAAGAACTCCTTCGAGCGCATAAGGCCGAAGCGCGGACGGATTTCATCGCGGAACTTCCACTGTATCTGATAGACGGTAACAGGAAGCTGGCGATAAGAATTTATAATGCCGCCGAGAAGCGATGTCACCATTTCTTCCGCCGTCGGCGAAAGCGCATAGCTGTGACCGCCGCGATCTTCAAGACGGAACATTCCAGGCCCCATCGAATCCCACCGTCCGGAAGTTTTCCAAAGCGAGGATGGCTGAAGAATCGGCATAACGATTTCCTGCGCGCCTGCTCTGTCCATCTCCTCGCGGACGATGCGTTGCACCTTGTTAAGCACGCGCATCCCGAGGGGAAGATATGTATACAATCCGCCAGACGCTTTCTTTACGAAGCCTGCACGGACCATCAGCCTATGCGAATCAATTTCTGCATCGCCCGGATCTTCTCTGAGCGTTTGAATTAAGAATTTAGACCATTTCATAACCTTTGTATTATACCAAAATTCGCGAGCGAACCTCCTACAGAGTTTTCTCGGGTTTCTGGCGCGCTCGCGCGTGAATGTTCAAGGACATAACTTACGAGTTAAGTTATGGGTAAGAAGTTAAGGGTCGTACATTATTTATTATCTGTTTCATCTGATTAAAAAACTCATTTCTTGAAAACCTGATTGCGTTACGACGGCAAAGTGCCTCCTGCCAATTTATACTTTCAAAATGTTCAATCGCCGCACAAAGAGAATCGCAGGAAGCCTCATTAAAAAAGCAGCCCGTCTTACCGTCCACAACAGTCTCCAACGCCCCACCCTTGCCAAATGCGATAACCGGGACACCTGATGCCTGCGCCTCGACAGGAACGATTCCAAAATCTTCTATCCCTGGAAAAAGAAGAGCCTTTGCATTAGAATATACGCCACGCAACTCATCATCCGAAACGCGACCGAAAAAAATTACATTATTGCGGGCTTCAACTCTTCGCAAAAGTCTTTCGCGCATCTTCCCGTTTCCGACTACAACAAGCTTACGGCTCATCTTAAGACAGGCCTCAACGGCGAGATCTGGACGCTTATAATCGCGAAGCTCGCCTGCGTAAAGATAATACGACTTAGGCTCAAAAGGAAATGACTGCGGCAAGGCGCCCGACTCGGCAAAGAACTCAACATCAACGGGAGGATGAACAACGACTGAATCGCGATCGTAAATACGCTTAATACGATCGGCTACAAAAGCGGAATTGGCAACAAACGTGTCGACCGATTCGGCGCTTTTCAAATCTTCGCGGCGCATATAGGGCGTAAAAAGCTTCATCGCAATTTTTCCGCCGACTCCCGACGCGCGATAATAGTCATCGTACATATCCCACACATACCGCATCGGCGTATGACAGTAACAGATATGGCGCGCTCCAGCGGGCTTGCGTATTCCTTTTATGGGCCCCGATTCGCTGGAGACAATGAGATCGTACCCGTCAAGATTAAGCGATCGCGTAGCCGCGGGCATAAGCGGAAGATACGCCTGAGGATGTTTTCTGCCGAGCGGCAGACGGGCGATAAAGCTTTCTGTTACCCTATGCCCCCTCCAACTCAACTCTCGTCCCTTCTCCCTCGTACCTTCTCCCTTCTCCCTCATCCCCATCCCAAATGCATGCGTGAAAATATCCGCTTCGGGCAACATCTCACCAAGCGCAGCAAGCACCTTCTCCCCACCGCGCATATTAGTTAGCCAGTAATGTAGTAATGCAATTTTCATCTTAAAGATATATTTTAATGCCGCTTTCCACCGAATTTAAACTCAATCTCCTCTCAAATAACGGGCGAAATATGGATCTGCAACACAATATTTACCTTCTGTACATTCAATATGCCCATATTCTATCAAAATCTTTTTTGCCGAATTGACGGTCGAGGACGCTCCGAGAAGATAGCGCGAACGATAGTCATCATCAAACTCCCGTGTACGCTCATGCGCCAGTGCAATAAGAAGCTTCTTCTGCGCACCTGAAAATGTAAGCGTCAGTTGTTCATATTGATCTCGATTAAAGCCGGAAAGAAGCCGATACGCAGCCTCGACATCATCAGAAGATACAACCTTGCGCTTGGCGTCGTCAACCAAACGAAAGACTTCAAATCCGAGCTGCTGAATATAATACGGTATATTATCAATTTTCTGCACCAATTGTCCCGCAACCTGGCGCGGAATCGTCTTGCCGCAACTTTCAAAACGGGAAACCACAAAATCCATACTCTCTTCAAAAGGCGGCTTATCTAACATCATCGTGATTGCAGATTTGTAGAAAGGACGATTACGGTCAGTAAACATCCGACGCAGCATATGATAGCGGCTGCCAAGAAAAACGTATGATATATTCCGATGGCGCTGAATAACTGAGCGCATCGTCCGTTCAAACTGTCCATCTGACAGAAGTTCCTCAACCTCCTGAAACTCATCAAACACAATTACGGCACGCTTATTTGCCGAGACAAGGCGACGCGGCAAATCGAGAACTTCCTCTAATGCCTCCGGTCCGATTCGAAACTGCGCGCTTTCCATGGAAAAACTAGGTTCTCCGTCAGCGCCGATCGTCATCTTAAAGCGCAAACTTTTAAGAAATTCGCCCAAACGCTTAAATTCAAATTTTACAGGAGCCAACTTTTTATAGATCTTTGACACGTAAGCCGAAACGAAAAGATCAATAGTCGGCATCTTCATCACATCAATGGATACACATTGAACCCCCTCTTTTTCAAGATCGGATATCAGTTCCGCCACCAAGGAGCTTTTCCCGTAGCGGCGAGGCCCGTAAAGAACCACATTCGTCTGCCCGCTTAAAAAGCGCGACCGCAAATCGGCGCGAATTTCACGCCGATCGTAAAAGCCGTCACCGGTTGCAAATTGCAGATAATTGAAAGGATTTTTCATGCATTAATTATATCAAATTCGAATACGAAAATTCAAGCATCAACTGACGAATTTTCTCGTAACTGAAAATTCCGTCAGCATCTAAACGCCTTCATTTAGCGCTCATTTCCAAATTAATCGAACGCGACTTGCCAAGCAAGCGGAACATTAAGAACTTTCTTAAACTGCACGAGCGAAGGACTTAAAGGTTCCGAATATGAACTTTTGCACTCAACTAACATAAAAATATCAACCACCAAAATAAAGCCTGTTTTATTTTAGTCGCCAGCAAAATAAAATGACATTTATTTTAGCGACACATCTAATCAATCATCTACTTCCAAATTATTGACCAAATAGCATTGACGCAATCCCAGTGAACATCGCAATAACCAAGGCAATCCGAAACAATAACTCAATGACAGGAACGCAATTTTTTTATATCATGAGCACGATTCTTCGAACAAACAAGCGTTACCCCTTTAACATTAACGACAACAAGATCAGAGACTCCCATCAAAGCCGTTAGATGACCACCCTCACTAACAACTATTGAATCTGACACATCGCACATAAGCGTTTCCCCGATAGAAACGTTAGCTCTATCATCCTTTGGAAAATGATTTGCAACAGAAGTCCACGACCCAACATCGTCCCATGCAAAAGTACTCTTTGCAACCAAAATATCATCAAATTTTTCCATTACTGCATAGTCAAATGATATCGCACGAATATTAGCATATTCATTTTTTAAAAGCGATCTAATATTTTTCGATTTGGCAACCTTATCAATCAATGCCCCAATATCAGGAGCCGTCCGCGAAAAAGCATCCGCCAAAACTCCGGCACGCCAAATGAACATACCCGAATTCCAATAAAACCCACCTTTCTTCAAATACTTCAATGCTGTTTTTTTATCTGGTTTCTCAACAAACCGTTTAACCCCGTAAAATTGCGTTTTTAATTTTAAAGATGAAGTCTCACCACATTCAATATAGCCGAACCCTGTCGCAGGTTTATCTGGGACGATTCCCATTGTAATCACTGAAGAACTCTTAATGGCAGCCTTGATTGCATCTTTGAGCGTCTGCCGAAACTCCTTTACAGGAGTCATCAATTGATCTGCCGTAAGGATACACCCAACAGCATCGTCTCCACCATATTTTTTCACGAGTCCACAGGCAACAGCAACAGCAGCAGCCGTGTCGCGCCGACAAGGTTCTCCAATAACATTCGCTTTGGGGAGATATGGTAATATCTTGCGTGTCATACCAACAAACCGATCCGCAGTTACCACAAAAATATGGTCAAACGGAATAAGATCCAATAAACGATCCGCCGCATGACGAATAAGCGGCTTGCCTCCAAAAAGAGAAACAAACTGCTTAGGGAACTCCGGAGTAGAAAGCGGCCATAGCCGCTCTCCGTTCCCTCCCGCCAATATAACTGCATATATATTAATGTTTTTCATTCGCTGACTTATCCAAATTTTTATGTTGAATTGACAAATTTGCTTGGATTCGCTCAATTTTCTCCATTATCGTCTATTCAATAACACATCATTATCTTCATATACGCTAGAATTCCCCTTTTATGACATCAGAAATTCTACACACCACAACTTCTGCCGTATGGTTCCATGAAAAAAGAGACGCTCTTTTTAGACCCTTCAGTGAAAGAGCGTCATGCAACAAGTTATCTGACAAAAGCCGTTCTATCGCCAAAGCTATTTCATCAACCGAAGTTGGATCAACCAGAAGCGCAGCGTCTCCCACAACCTCTGGCAAACTTGATGTATTACTAGTTACAACTGGCACGCTGCACTGCATCGCCTCCAGCGGCGGAAGCCCAAAGCCCTCGTAGAGGCTTGGATAAAGGAACAGCGTCGCCCCGGAGTAGATCGCCGCGAGGTCCTCGTCATCCACGTAGCCCACCGGGAGGATGCGGTCCGCGCTGCCGGAGAACCTGGAGAGGATGGCGTTCCACTTCGACTCGTAGCGGCCCCACTTGCCGCCCGCTATCACGAACACGACCTTGTCGTCGCCGACGGCCTCGGCCGCGCGGCAGAACGCCTCCAGCGAGCGCTCGAAGTTCTTGCGCGGCTCGATGGTGCAGAGGCTGAGCGCATAGCGCACGCCCGGCGGTATGCCGTACTTCGCGCGGACGGCCGACAGCCGGGCGGGGTCGCGCTCCGGGTAGAACTTCGAGTCGGCCGCGAGCGGCAGAACCGTCACGTTCTCGGCCCTAAGCCCCCTGCAGAACCGCAAGAAGTCGCGTTTGGTGCATTCCGAGTTCGCAAAGCAGAGGTCGTTTTCGTCGAGGTTCTTGATGAGGTCGAAATTCCACGAGAACCCGAGCGCCGTGAAAGGCGAGAACTGCGGGTAGATCATGGGGATCGTGTCGTGGAGAAGCGTGAAGCGCCGCGTGCGCGAGTATCTGCGTATCGGCCTGGGGGCGAGGTATACCGGCGAGAAGAACGCGTCGAACCCGTCCGCGATCCTCGCCGTCCTGCGGCAGCCGACGTACTTGTCCCACAGTATGCGCGCGATCTTCACAAGCATTCCGCAGAGGACAAGCGCCTTCTTGCGCAGGCCCCGCTTGTTCTTAGGACGCTCCCGAAGCGACTCAATCTTCTCGCGAATCGGGCCAAGAAAGCACGAATGCTCGCGGTTGAGCACCTTGTATCCCCTTCCCGGGAACTCGCGGGCGAGGAACTTGTTTACCGAATCGACGAACGACGGCGAGGAGTAGATTCCAAGCTCCACGTCGTCGCGCCTGTCGAGCGCGCCGAAGATCCCCAGCGCCGCCCAAAATATGCCACTCCTGTTGGAGGTCTTGTGCAGCCCCTCCGCCAGGATCGTCGCATCAAAAAGGAGCTTCAGCTTCATTTCATTCCCCATGCGACATGTTATGCCACATTCCGCAACACACTCGGGCATCACCTCAAGGAGAACTTGAAGTCGAGGAGCTCAACCGTGTCGCCAAGACGCAGGTCGGAGATCCTGAAGCCAACGCCAACATAAGTCTTGCCGTTTGTATATCTGAATTTAGAGACATCATTCATTCCTATCCGCAACTCGCACACGTCACCGGCAATCTCCTTCTCGATCTTTGGCAGCCCTTTTGCCGATTTGCACCATGCGGAAGCGAGTAGCGACGGCTTCCCGCGCAGTTTCAGCTCAAGCCTATACATCGCAGGATCAATGTCCTGCAGCTTAAACCGCAGATACGCCTCCTTGCCCCCGCCGACGAATCTGAACAATCTGCAATTGGTCTTGTCACGCGCGAATCCTACGCAGTCGTTGAACGTATCGAGGCTTGTTATGGCATTCGGCAGAATTGGACACCGCCCAACGTAAACCAAAGCCGAAAAACGTACAAACGACCACGCCGCCAGAACCAAGGCGATGGCAACAACAATATTAACAAACCGCGCCATAGGCTCGTTCATCCCCCCGCTCATCTACCCTCCTGCTTTAACGGACGCCAGTTATTCCCGTCCGATGCGTCACCGACAATTTCAAACGAATACTGCGGCTTGAAACCCATCTGCTCGCGCCAGCCGTCGGGCATATGTAGTCCTACAGGACTCGGACACACCCTCTTGACCTGTTCGCCAAACCTTGGATTGCCCAATGCGAAATACGCAGCATGCGAGACCGTCTTGGTTGACGAATCAATACGTAGCGCACCACGTTCGCCGATATCTTTCACCAAAAGCAAGGCAAAATAAATACTTCTCTTTTGCCCGATGTCTCTCATCCTGGCAATGTTCCTCGTATATCTAGCATCCATGAGCGAATCATCATCAGAACCGATCCCATGATCGGAGCACACCACAATACGCGTGTTGTCGTAGACGCCATTCTCCTTCATCCACTTCAACCACTTCGCGGTTGCAGCAAGAGACCATCTGAACGACTCCACGGGGCCAAGCTGCGTCTCGTCTCCGTTTACCCGCGTCAAGTACGGCGAATGCGTCGCCTCGCTGTGGATGTGGTGATAGTACATTCCTGCATTTGGCACTTTCTCCGAATTCATTACTAGGTCCTCCATGAAATCGAAATTCTTCGAAAACGGCGAACGCACAATGCCTTTCTCGTGCCATCTGCCATTGTCATAAATGCCACGCCGAAAAGCCGTCGGCACCGCTCGCAGCAAGGCATTGAATTTCAGCGCTACAAGTCCATCCTCGCTGTTAACCACGTTGCGAGCATAGCTCTGTTCCGACCATTGTCTGGCAACTCCATCCATACTCGCCCCATATACCTTGTAAAACCGTGTACATCCAAAGTCGTAGCGAAGCGACAGCACAGCGTCCTTGTACTTCTCGAATGCCTCGAAGTAAACATCCTTAAGCTTCTTGCTCTCGCCTATTTCATACGGGAAGTACTCCTCTCCCGCCCACATCGCAGGCATGTTCGGGTATGTACACGTACCTGACGAAATAGTGTTTGGACACCATGTAAATCCGTCAAATTCACGCGCAATCTCAGGGCTAGATTCAGCAATTTTCCCAAATGTCTGCCCCACAACGCTATCGAGAAGAAGATAAACGGTGTTGGTTCCGGTGGCAGAAAAGGGAAATCTCTGGCGGTCTCCAACAGACGCCTCTCCCGAACCACCTCTGTCTGCATTGCAAACCGCAACAACGACCCTCAACACAAAAGACACCCAAATCAGCGCAAGTGCGAATTTCACCTTGCAGGCATTCACTAAGAGCCACCGTCTGCACACCAGCAACGCAACTCCAAGCATGACAATTGCAAGACTTTCCCAGAGCACAGCCCCCGCCGTAGGCACCATGTTCTCTGGACTGGAATACACACCACAGAAAAGAACACCATAGTCCGAAGGATAGAGATTGCCATAGACAAAGACAAGAACAAACAAAAACACCACAAGCAGGGAAAAGAACTCTCGCAATGCACCACGAACAACTCCGACCAGAATACGAACCACCAATGGCGGCAGCAGCAGCCCACAAACCGCATAACAAGTCAATGGCACCCACACATTCCCCTGCGTTCCTGCCGGGAACGAGGCAAAGACGACAATAGGCCCACAGAAGGCCAGCTGCGCCCCAATGCAGGCCGCCGCCAGCGTGGGAACCAGCACATCTACATCATTCACCTCCGCGCGCACATCATGCGGCTTGGATCGGCAACTGACGAAAAACAGCAAGACAAACACAGACGAAAGCAGGACGCAGAACGGATAGCACATCGACGAAAGATATCCGATGAGCGGACATTGAGCCGCAGGCAGTTCCCCATACTCAACCAACGCCTTCAGCACAAGAAGCGCCACCGCCAATGAAATGCAGACGCGGCCTCCCGGCACTGATGGCGAATGTTTCAGCCTCATCGACACGGCAAGCGCCGCAGCAGAAGAAAAGGTCAGCACCGAAAATACATCCCAAAGCAAAGCCACATCTTTGAATTCCTTGATTGAATCCATGTGAAACCCAGGAATACATGCAGCAATTACAAATGAATACACGGAGACTGCAAGTGCTACGCGCACCAGCCAGACAGCCACAACATCGCCGTCCACACCTATACGAGCATCTTTCGACTTCGCCGTCGCACCCTTCTTCCTGACGAACACCTCGCTTCTGACGAGCGAGAGGGCATTGGAGAGCGTCCAGTACAGAACCACCGAAGCCACGCAGTTGTAGAGAAGAACGAGAAAAATCGCCGCAACCGCCATGTACTGGATGCGCTCCTTCGGCTTGCCGCTCTCCGCATAGCGCCAGCCACTCACGAGGTTGATCACCGTCATCAGGATGGCGAGCAGATTTATCGGCAACCCTGCAATGGTAGCTATGGTGTCTGGCTTCGAGAGATCCTTTATATACCAAAACGCCGCGCCGTTGAAGACCGGCAGCTCCGAAAGGTAGTGGTAGGCGGTAAGCAAAAACGGAATCTGCACAAGAAGCCCGAGCGTGGGAATCATTGCAGTCCAAGGGCTGTAGTGGTAGCGCCGCTGGATCTCGCGCGTGTAGTAGAAGCGTTCGCGCCCGGAGTACACGGCCTCGATCTTGTCGATCTCCGCCTGCATCGGCGCGCTCTTCACCTTGTCGGAGTTCTTGCGCCGCTCTATCCAAATGTAGAGCGGGGTGAGCAACAGTGAAAGCAGCACGCTCATGCCGACCACGGCCCAGCCGGGGTCGTGGAAGACGGAAAACGACCAATTAAAGAACAGCGCTACAATCCACTTGAATGGCGCAAGGATCATAGCCCACCACCCTTCAGAGCGAACTTGAAGTCGGCAAGTTCGACAACATCACCAGGTCGTAAAGCATCTTTTGCAAACGCAACGCCTACATAGCAGAAGCCATCCGCCCATATGAACTGGTCTGGGGGGGCCATGTCAATCGCAAAGCATACCACATCACCACAGATCGTGCCATTCTCCCCACTACTCTTTGCCGACCGCACGAAACAAGACTTTGCTGCAGAGGCTGGCACCTTGAGGCGCATCCTCAAAACACAACCGGAAGGGATAAAATCCCTGATCTTAAAACGAAGGTATGGCTCTACGCTCGATGACTTTGAAAAGGTGAAGCGCCGATTGTTTTGGGGGTCAACGATGAACGACGGCGCATCATTGAAAGTCTCAATAGATTTGAGCTTTACAAAAAACTCATGCTCGCGGCTTAACCTCACAAGCTGCCTATGGTATGTAAAAAGCGCCGCAAACACAGCAAGTGTCACCATCGTGGCAGCAACATATTTCGCTCGATTCACTTAACCCTCTCCCAGTTAGCAAGATCAAATAGATTCTTGCGTATCTTGAAATGAAGCAGTATGTCCATCTGCTTCTGCTTTGGGAAACCATCTCGTGGAGGAGCAACGACAAATGCGTCACGCTCGTCCGGCATCCCCTCAATCGTTTTCACAAACGAATCACTGGCCAACAATCTACGGACATCCGCGTTGCTCGATATCTTGTCATTCCTGTGCATTGGGCCACGCTCGTTAAAGTCCTTGACAACCAAAAGACTATTCAGCATCTGAATCCTCTGCTCTTCAAGTAAGAAATGGCGTCTGGCCCCGGCAGTAAGATTCTTCCACAACGCGATATTCCGCATAGGGTCTCGCCTCTCGTCATATTCTGCCTTCGACATATTCACGAGACCATGATCAGAGACTAATATTATCCTTGTATTGTCATAGACTCCGTTTGCCTTCATCCAATCAAAATATTT
>JAEIGA010010254.1_pt1 | contig 14200 bp, 11 predicted proteins | sample 9270691 | NCBI WGS metagenome assembly JAEIGA01 (sample SAMN17057246, study PRJNA624740) | gut metagenome | biome: biome; isolation source: fecal sample | host: Bos grunniens | place: China: Xizang | collected 2019 | reverse complement strand
TCTAGCTAATGTCACGCGAGCCAATCCGTATCCGTCGAAACTTTAATTAACAAATGATGCCATTCATCAATATTATGCAGTATTAGTCCGGATTTCTCCGGGTTATCCTCCTGATACGGGCATGTTACTCACGCGTTACGCACCCTTGCGCCGGTCGCCGGCATATGTTATTGCTAACATATCCGCTGCCCCTCGACTTGCATGTGTTAAGCCTGCCGCTAGCGTTCATCCTGAGCCAGGATCAAACTCTTCATTGTATATATTTCTTATAAATTTCTAGCTTATCCTGACTGAATTACTTAATAAGTATTGACGAAGTAAAAATTACCTCTTCCTTATACTCTTGCTGTTGTCATAATGCTATCAAAGAACTCTATTTTTGTTCGTTTCAGAGATATTTCCTTTCCGAAACGGGTTGCAAAGATATGTCTCTTTTTTTTACCAACCAAATATTTTTTCAAAAAAAATTTAAAAAAAATCTTATATTGCTGATAATGAGCGAGAAAATTTTTAAATATTTTTTCAAGGCCAACTGTCGGGAAGATGATAAATAGGCTTTTTTAGCCATATAATATAGAGATACTATAGTTATTTTATTATTTTTGCACTCCCTTGAAAGAGGTTTTGACTCAAAATAAATAGGAAATTAATGAACACCTACCTCCAGATTTTTACATGCTTCTCCAAAATTGGTGCCTTTACCATTGGAGGAGGCTATGCCATGATCCCGATTATACAGAGGGAGGTGGTTGACAAGAAAAAATGGATCAGGGAGGAGGATTTTCTGGATGTGCTGGCTATATCACAATCAGCCCCAGGCATTCTGGCGGTAAACATATCCATATTTCTTGGATACAGGCTTAAGGGAGTAAAGGGCAGCATTGTCGCCACTTTGGGCAGCACACTTCCCTCTTTTATCATTATACTTGCAATTGCTATGTTTTTTGCCGGCTACCAGCACAATCCTACTGTAATAAAGATATTTCAGGGAATAAGGCCGGCAGTTGTGGCCCTGATTGCCGCCCCTGTAATCAATATGGCCAAAAAGGCAAAGCTCAACATCTTTACAGGCGTTATTGCAGCATTCACAATGATCCTTGTTGCTTTTTTGAAGGTATCACCACTATACATATTGTTGGTCACAGCCATACTGTTCATATCAATGACACTATACAATAAAAGGAAAACAAAATGATATACCTGCAACTGTTCTATACATTCTTCGTTATTGGCATGTTTACCTTTGGAGGTGGATACGCAATGCTTTCACTTATTCAGAACGAAGTTGTAGTAAATCATCAATGGATTACAGCTCAGGAGTTTACAGATATGGTCGCAATATCACAGATGACACCCGGCCCCATTGGAATAAACAGTGCAACCTATGTAGGATACGCCGTGAGCGGCAATTTTCTCGGCTCTCTTGTGGCAACCATAGCCGTTTCACTTCCTTCATTCATAATTGTCCTTACAATATGCAGGCTCTACATGAAGTTCAAAGAGAGCAACTTTTTTGCATCTCTTATGAAATTTCTCCGTCCTATTGTAATTGGAATGATAGCTGCTGCTGCTGCAATCCTCATTACTCCCGACAATTTCATAGATTATTGGAGCTGGGCTCTTTTTGCCGGCACATTCATAGGAAGCCAATGGTTAAAAATAAACCCTATCCTCCTTATTATTGTTGCAGGAGCAATAGGGTTTATGATTTATTGATCTTTAAAACAATTCTACTTGCCATCAGTCGGGTCCACCTCTTCAAAAGGCACCTCTTCCGCATCAGGGTATCTGGTACCTTTATCAACTGCAACAGGCTCCCCGTCTACATCTGACTGTGAAGCGGCGCTCTCTGTATTCACATATTTACCGTCGCGACCGAACTTCACCTTCCTGAGCAACCAAGAGGCAACGATCTCCTCTGCCCCGTAGACCGCTAGCGAACCGCCAAAGAACATTGTAAGCACGTCCTTTGCAGTAAACGGCTGAAAAAATAGAATTATTCCGCACAATGTCACAATGATTGGCACTATGTAAAAGTATACCGGCAATTTTGCATGTCGGCTGCTCAAAAAGAGGTTGATAAGCTGTCCCAACCCCAACAGAAGCAGAATCGCCCCAAATAGAAATACCAGAATACTTACAAAGAAGCCAGGAAAGACAAATATCAGTATACCAAAGAAGAGATAGATTGCCACATTAAGCGATGCAAAGCTTCTCAACACATCCCTCTGCCTTTTGACATTGGGACCAAGCTCCTTCTCCTCCTCATTCTGGGCCTTTATGTTTATGAACAATGTAACTGCTCCAATCGCTATAAGAAAGGCTGCTATTATCTTAACTATAAGATTGAGCATTGATGCAGGCCATATCAGAAGGGCAAGGCCCAATGCAAGCATCAATATACCTCTAACCGCAGAAGAGGCTCTGTTTGTAATGGAATAAATTAAATGCATATATCACCGTTTTTCCCGACAGCTCCATGCTGTCTTACTGTTCAACACACAAAACTACAACAAAAGTTCAAAAAAATATCTTACAAATTATAACAACATGACAAATTATTTATACCTTTGTATCCGACTATGAGAACAAACCTTTCATATAACCTTAGAATCAATGGTTTTACAACCATTACAACATCTACAACCATTACCCCTTTGGGGGTTTAGCATTCTTATATATTCTCATCTTCTTCTGTTTTTGCATTATCAATAGCAAAATACGCATACTCAAAAATAATAATTTATTACTTTCGAGCAGAAATATCTAATGGATTAAAAGTATAAAATCTGTCGGGAGGTATATAAAAAAGTATAATCTTAAAAAAAATATACATTATGTTAGTTCTAAAATTTGGCGGCACAAGCGTTGGCAGCATAGAGGGGCTTAATAACCTGAAAAAAATAGTAGAAAGTCATCAGAGACCATGTATTGTTGTAGTATCTGCAATCACTGGAGTAACAAATATGCTTATAGATATTTTTGCAAAGGCTGTTAGTCCTGGAAGCAAATATAAAGATGATCTTGCATTGGTAAAGGAGAAGCATCTCGAACTTGCACAGGCTATGCTTACAGAGCAGAACTACAATGCTTTCAAAGAGGAGCTCGAAGATGACTTTGAGAAGCTTGAAAGTCTTCTAAGCAGTGTTTCCATAATGAGAAACAGGCTCAAAAACCTTGAGGACCATGTTCTTTCAATGGGAGAGCAGTTCTCTTCAAAGATGATCGTGAGAATGTTTGAAGATGCAGTGAGAATCGACGGACGCGAACTCATAGTTACCAAAAAAAGCGGTGATGCATCGCAGATATTATGGGATGAGACATGCAAAAATGTAAATGAAGCATTCAAGGATTTCAACTCGCTTGCAGTAATACCAGGTTTCTGTGGCCGTACTCCAGACGGATATATAACCACCTTAGGAAGAGGTGGATCCGATTTGTCAGCAGCCATGATAGCTGCCGCTATTGGAGCAGAAGAGGTGCATATCTGGACAGATGTTAACGGAATGATGACATCGGACCCTACCATTGTCAAAGAAGCTTTGACCATTCCATCACTTTCATACTCGGAAGCTGCAGAGTTGTGCCACTTTGGAGCCAAGGTTCTCTTTACACCGGCAATCTGGCCTGCAATCAAGAGCAACACCCCTATCAGAATCAAAAACACCTTCTGCAGCGAAAATCCGGGCACACTCATCAACAGAGAGGGAAACGTGGAGAACACACTCCCTGTAACAGGAATTACACATGTCGGAGGCATTTCTCTCATCACTGTATTCGGCAACGGACTTATGGGCCAGGTTGGAACATCATACCGCCTGTTTGGAGCTATTGCAGACCAGGAAATCAATATTGTATTCATTGCACAGGCGTCATCTGAGTACAGTATAAGTTTTGCTGTAAAAGATGAAGATGGACAGAAGGCCCTTGATGTGATCAGGAAAAATCTTGAGGCTGATGAGATCCATGGGTCATATATAGATGTGGCAATTGAAAAGGAGATGGCCATCATTGCAGTTGTAGGCAACCGCATGAGAATGACACCGGGAATCTCTGCAAGAATATTTACAGCATTGGGCAACAGCAATGTGAATGTTGTAGCTACAGCACAGGGAGGATCAGAGTTGAACGTTTCTGTAATTGTCAAGAATGCAGATGTAGAGAGAGGCGTGCAGGAACTTCACAAAGAATTTTTCAAATAACAACAATATATTTTCCATTCCTTTATTATTTAGCACCATGAAAAGGATAAGAGTTTTTGCCCCAGGCACCATAGCCAACATAGGTTGTGGGTTCGACGTAATGGGATTGGCCCTGGATGGCGTGGGAGACGTTGTGGAACTTACACTGTTTGACAACAAAGATGAGATGGCAGAAGAATCCTGCAATTGCATATACGGGGCAGATGCCTGCTCATTATGCATCAAAAACAGCAGCAATGTCAAACTTCCGGCAGATCCTGCCGAAAATGTAATAACACCAGCCATTGTAAAGATGTGTCAGGCATACAGCGCCCGACAAGAGAGACCATGTCATCTTCATATTGGAGTTGAGATACAGGAGAAGATCCGTCCGGGCAGTGGAATAGGCTCAAGCGCAGCAGCCTCTGCCTCAGCTGTATATGCACTTAATGCAATTCTTGACAATGCATTTTCACAGGAGGAACTTGTAGATTTTGCTATGGAGGGGGAGAAGCTCATCAGCGGAACTCCACATGCCGACAATGTTGCCCCAGCCATAATAGGAGGCGTGGTCTTTATCAGGGGATACAACCCTACAGATCTGATAAAACTGCCTGTTCCCGACAATTTTTACTGCACAGTTGTACATCCGCACATTACAGTAAGCACCAAAGAGGCACGCGAGATATTGCCTAAAGCCGTTGAACGCAAGGATGCTATCATACAATGGGGCAATGTGGGAGGTTTTGTTGCCGGTCTGCTGATGAATGACCTCGATCTGCTTGGCAGATCTGTGAAAGATGTAATTGCAGAGCCATACAGGAAGGGATTCATCCCAGGGTATGACGACCTTAAGGAAAAGCTGCTTTCCAACGGTATGATTGGAGTAAACATAGCTGGTTCCGGGCCATCTGTATTTGCATTGTCCAAGAGTGAAGAGGAGGCTGAACTTGCCAGAAATATCATGGAAGAACATTTCAGCAGCCTCAATATAGAAAGAGAGGTATACGTTAATAAAGTTGGCAAACAAGGAGCAAGAGTATTATGAAATTTCACAGCACAAGAGACAAGAGCAGACTATACTCATTACAGGAGGCTTCGGTAATGGGACTTGCTCCCGATGGCGGACTTTTCATGCCTGAATATATTCCACAGATCAACATGTCTGAAGTATTGAAACTTGCACAATACTCATTTGCAGACATGTCTTCACACATTGCGAGCCTCTTCTTCAAAGATTCAATCACACCGCTTCAAGTTGATGAGGCCATAAAGAAAGCCCTCTCTTTTGAGGTTCCTTTAGTTAAGGCAGGACCTTATTATACACTTGAACTTTTCCATGGCCCTACATGTGCATTCAAAGATGTTGGAGCCTCTTCAATGGGACAGATCCTTGGCACTATCCTGCACAACAAAGGGGAGAGGGAGAACAAGCCTCTGATTATCCTTACCGCCACATCCGGAGATACCGGCAGTGCTGTAGCAAGAGGTTTTTATGACATTCCTGGAATAACTGTCGTTGTACTCTTCCCTAATGGCAAAGTGAGTCCGCTGCAGGAGTGTCAGATGACCGCTTTGGGTAAAAATATAAAGGCTCTCAAGGTAAATGGAACATTTGATGATTGCCAGATGCTTGTAAAAGCAATTTTCAACAACAGGGAGATCAGGAAGCAGGTCAATGTGACCTCTGCAAATTCAATCAACCTTTTGAGATGGCTGCCACAAAGTTTCTACTATTTTTATGCCTATGCCCAATGGATAGCCCAAGAACACTCACACCTTCTGAAACAATTTATGGCTGGTGAAGAGGCTGAACTTCCAGAAGTTACCTTTGTTGTTCCGAGCGGCAATTATGGCAATATATCTGCTGGAATGCTTGCCAAACGGATGGGACTTCCTGTCAAAGGGTTTATTGCAGCAGCAAACAGCAATGACGTTTTTCCAAAATATCTTGAGTCGGGACAATATGAGCCACGCCCATCTGTCCAGACTATAGCAAATGCCATGGATGTGGGTGCTCCAAGCAACTTTGAACGCATACAGTCCCTGTTCAACAACGACTATAAGGCAATCTGCAGGGAGGTCAAAGGATATGCCTACTCTGACTCCCAAATTAAGGAGGCCATTCTGGAGTTGTATCGGGAATACGGATATACCTCATGTCCACATAGTGCTACCGGATACCTTGCCACAAAAGAGTATTTGTCAGAATGTGCAAATTCCGGCATGAAGGCTGACAGCAACAGCATAATATGGCTGTCGACAGCAAGCCCCGCCAAATTCAGCGAGGTGATTGCTCCCGTAACCGGCCAAATGCCACATATTCCGGGACGTCTCCAGGAACTGCTCGACAAAGATAAAGAGTTTACAATAATGGATGTCTCAACCGAGACACTTGAGGAGATTCTTAGAACGCTCGGCGAATAATCTCCTTGACATTGTCTGCCTTGCCCATTGTGTAGAAGTGAATTGCTTTTGCGCCATGGGCAAGCAGTTCTTTACACTGCGCAGTACACCACTCCACTCCAACTTCGTAAATCTGTGAATTTCCCTTGCACTTGACAATCTCTTTCATAAGATCCTGTGGAAGATCAATTGAGAATGCCTGCGGCAAAAGTTCAATATGCTTATGCGTTGATATGGGTTTCAGGCCGGGAATGATTGGCACGGTTATTCCTGCCTCCCTACATCTCTTGACAAAATCAAAAAATTTGCTGTTATCAAAAAACATCTGGGTAATTATGTAATCAGCTCCAGCCTCCACCTTTCTCTTCAGATTCTCAATATCCATATCCAGATTGGGAGCTTCACAATGCTTCTCAGGATAACCGGCCACACCGATACAGAAGTTTGTAGGCACAACATTTTTCAGGGTACTATCGAGATAAATTCCCTTGTTCATGTTATCAATCTGAGTTACAAGTGTATCGCTATGGATATGGCCGTCGGGAGTTGGTGTGAAATACTTCTCTCCTGGAATTGCATCACCACGCAAGGCCACCACATTCTGTATATCAAGGAAATTGAGGTCAAGAAGTGTATTTTCAATCTCCCATTTTGTTGAACCTCCACAAATCACATGCGGCACAACCTCAACATTGAAACGCTTCATAATAGCAGCTGCTATCGCAACTGACCCGGGACGCTTTGTTACTGTGATGCGTTTGAAGGAGCCGTCGGGATCCTGACGGTACTCAATCTCATCCCTATGTGCAGTCATATTTATGAAGGGAGGATTAAACTCCATCAACGGTTCAATGGATGAATAGAGTTTGTTTATATCACTGCCTTTTAAAGGTGGAACTAATTCAAAGGAGGCAAAGGGTTTGTGATCTCCGTTCAAAATGTCTATAACTTTCATAATGTGGTACTTTATTGGTTCATATCAAAATAGCGGGCCTGAGGATGTGCTATCAGCAATGCACATACAGAGGTTGACGGTTTTATTGCAAATGCCTCTGTAAGCTCCATATTCATCTTTTCGGCCGCACCTGTGATGTCAAATACTATCTTTTTCTGAGAATGGTCAGGAGACATAGGATAACCGAATGCCACCCTTATAATGTTCTGCTGCTCCGCCACCTGACGCGTGGTCCATTGGGCCATTGCCTCTGCAAAACGGGCACAAAGGCTCTGTCTGAGCAGATACTCAAAATCCTTATGGTCAAACTCTGCAGCCCTTTTATCCTCAACTTTAACTACGAGCATACCAATTTTTGATGTGTAAGGGAGCTCCGGGAAATAGTCTGCTCCCGACAGATGTTCTCCTCCAACCTTCAGCTGACGTGGCATTGCAAAACGGCATATAACCTCTCTGTCGCCCGCCTCAATAAGGCCAGGCGCCTTTGCTGCACCATTCTCTTCAGAAGAGTGGTCATCAGCATCCTCAGTATAGTTTTCAAGGAGTACTATCTCCTCATTCTCTCCATAGGCATCATAAAATTTTACCATTGCGCTTATCTCAAACTCCTCTCCGACCGATATTCCCGCAATTGTATCCATAGCCTGCTGGAAAAGACTCTCAGCCTCCTGCCCACTCTCGTTTGAGGTATACAGCACATTCGGGTATAGACCCTTGAATCCCCAGAAGTTGAAGAACTGTGTCCAGTCAACATCTGAAAGGAGTTCATTTACATTTATATTTGCAACAAACAGATTATTCTCTCCATATTCGGCAGGTTGCAGAAAACTCTCCAGCGGGAACTTCACAGCTTTAGCCCTGGCCTGTTCAACGGTAAGTTCACTTGGTCTTTTGCCATAGTACAGCTCCCTCAGATCATGCTGCTCCTGTTTGATTGAGGCTATATACCCTGCACAATTCTCCTGAACAAGCCTCTTGCATATTCCTGCAGTACGTGAAGCATCACCGCCGTACACTACACAATAGCCGTAAAGCGGTGCCAGCTTGACAGCAGTATGAACAGCCGAAGTGGTCGCCCCCCCGACATTCAATGCTATAGGATGACCTGTCTCCTCCAATATGCGTGAAGAGTTCTGCTCCAGTAGTCTGCAAAGGTTCTCCATCTGCTCCAAAGATGGTGTAATCAGTCCGCTTATGCATATAATGTCTGCCTTATGCCTTATAGCCTCTTCGAGAATATGACTGTTATCCACCATCACGCCAAGATCTATCACCTCAAAATTGTTGCATGCAAGCACAATGGCAACAATATTTTTTCCTATATCATGAACATCACCTTTAGCCGTTGCAAGAATCACCTTCCCACGTCTGCTCGAGCCACTGTTCAAAGAGTTGTACTTCTCAATTTCAGGGCCTAAAATTGTAACGGCGGCCTTCATTGCCTTGGCACTCTTTACCACTTGGGGCAAAAACATCTTTCCCTCTCCGAACAGAGTTCCAACCCTCTCCATACCCTCCATAAGAGGGCCCTCTATTATCTCTACCGGATTGGCATATTTCTCAAGGGCAACAGCAATATCCTCCTCCATGTGGGCTGTTATGCCCTTTACCAATGCATAGGCAAGACGCTCCTCCAATACCTTCTCCCTCCACTGCTCCTCTTTCTGCGGTATGGCAACTCCACTCTCCTTCATCGCCTTGATGGCCAAATCCTCCTGTTTCAACTGCTCTGCAAGTTCAATCAGCATATCTGTAGGCTGGCCACAGCCTCCCAAAATGGAAGCATCATTGAGCACCACAGCCTCAACCCTTTTCAAGAGCTCCGGCTCTATCTCATCATAAACCTGCAACATTCCTGGATTGACAATTGCCATATCCATACCTGCCTTTATGGCATGGTAGAGGAACACAGAGTGCATAGCCTCCCTGACCCTATTGTTGCCTCTGAATGCAAACGAGAGGTTGGATACGCCGCCGGAAGTCTTGCAACCCTCAAGGTTTTCCTTAATCCATTTTACAGCCTTAATGAAATCAACTGCGTAGTCATTATGCTCCTCCAGTCCTGTTGCTATGGTTAGTATATTCACATCGAATATTATATCCTGCGGAGCAAATCCAACTTTTTGGGTAAGGATTTTATATGCCCTTTCACAAATCTCAATCTTTCGCCTGTAAGTGACAGCCTGTCCCTGCTCATCAAATGCCATAACTATAACAGCGGCACCCAAAAGATATATCTCTGTAGCCTTTCTTATGAACTCCTCCTCTCCCTCCTTGAGGCTCAATGAGTTTACAATGCATTTTCCCGTAGAGTTCTTCAATCCGGCAAGTATTGTATCCCAATTTGAGGAGTCTATCATAAACGGCACCTTTGCAATATCAGGATCATTGCTTATGTACCTGACGAATGTTGCCATCTCCTGCGTACTGTCAAGAAGCGCATCATCCATATTGATGTCAATGATTGTAGCCCCCTCCTCAATCTGCTTACGCGCTATCTCGGCAGCCTCTGCGTATGCCTTGGCCCTTATCAGTTTGGCAAATTTTGCAGAACCCGCCACATTTGTACGCTCACCTACATTTATAAAATTGTTCTTGGACTTGTTTATCAGGAGATTTTCCAATCCGCTTACCCATAAATCATCTCTCTGCTGACTGATGCTTAACCTTCGCGGTCTCTCATTTTCAAGAGCAGCCTTTATTGCCCTGATATGGTCAGGAGTTGTTCCACAACAGCCACCGGCTATATTTATCAGCCCTTTCTGTGCAATAGTTTTCAAATGGGAAGCTGTAAATTCAGGAAGTTCATCATACTCTCCCATCTCATTCGGAAGACCTGCATTTGGATATATGCTCAAGAAACAAGGCACGCCATTGCCACCGAAAGCCTCATTGGCCAGCTGCTCCATAAATGGCATAAGCTCCGCCGCTCCAAAAGAGCAGTTAAGTCCAAAACTCAAAATATCGTAATGTGACAATGCAGTAAATAAAGCATCGGTCTTCTGCCCGCTCAAAAGGCGTCCGCTCCTGTCATTTATTGTTGCAGAGATCATTACAGGCACATCTGTACCCTTCTCCTGCTGCACTTTTGAAATTGCATAGAGTGCAGCTTTGGCATTCAGGCCGTCATATACAGTCTCAACAAGCAACATGTCAACGCCTCCATCCAGCAAACCCTTTACCTGCTCCATATATGCCTCAACCATTGTATCAAAATCAATTGAACGGAACTCTGGCCTATTCACATCCGGAGAGAATGACAACATCTTTATTGTTGGTCCCATTGAACCGGCAACAAGCACCTCTCTTTCCCCAACAGCCCTTCTTGCTATCTGTGCTCCCGACAGATTGAGCTCATACACTTTGTCGGCAAGTCCATACTCCTGTTGCGAAACGGCTGTGCTGCTGAATGTATTTGTCTCAATAATGTCAGCACCTGCTTCAATATATGCCCTATGGATCTTCTCTATCACATCCGGACGGGTAATGTTGAGCACATCGTTATTTCCTGCCCCACCCCTGAAATCTTCAAGCGACAACCCCTCTTTCTGGATCATGGTTCCCATAGCGCCGTCAAGAATAAGGATTCTACTCTTCAATCTTTCTATAATCTCACACTTTGAAACTCTACTATTCATCTCCTTTACAATTGGTTACAATGGTTCTGAAAAAATTACGCCAATATAGCATAACAAATTGAGAGCAAACATACACAAAATAGTGATAAGTTCCATCTGTCGGGAGAGAAAAGAGGGGGAAAATATTAGAATTTAAGACCAATTTTAAAGAAAAACAACCAAACTTCATTATGAAAAAAAACACGTTCTTTGCAAGCGTTATGTCCATCTGCAGAGTATGCCACATTTTCCACGAATTCAGAGTATGTCTTTAAAGCAAATTATATATTTTAAAATCAGGATATTAGCGATTATAGCAATATCAGCTGTCTGCTCTTGCAGTGCACTTGATTACCATCCTTATGATGCCCATGTAAGAGGAGCAAAAAATCTTACGGAGAAAAATATCAATCTAATAGAAAAGTCACTTGAGGGTAAAAAAAATTTCCGTTTCGCCATGATAAGCGACACCCAACGTTGGTTTGACGAGACAGAAATGGCTATAGATGCCATCAATGCACGGGATGATATTGATTTTATTGTGCATGGTGGCGATTTGAGTGATTTTGGAATAACCGATGAGTTCATGTGGATGAGAAATCTGCTTTGCCAATTTAAAAAGCCTCACATTACAATCATTGGAAACCATGATTGCATCGGTACAGGAAAAGTTGTTTACGAAACCATCTATGGTGCAACCAACTATGCTTTCAGTGCTGGAGACACGCGTTTTATATGCCTGAACACAAATGCACTTGAATATGACTATTCATGTCCCATTCCTGATTTCAACTTTATCGGGAACGAATTGGACAATTGGGATCCGAATATGAAAAAATGTATAGTTCTCATGCATGTCAAGCCATTTGATGATGAGTTCAACAATAATGTGGCAAGAGTATTTGAGGCATATATAACCCGATTCCCCGGACTCCAGTTCTGCATATACGGCCACAACCATAACCTTGCAGTAAGCGAACCGTTCAACGATGGAGTCAAATACTACGGATGTCCCAATATTGCAGACCGTATCTATCTGCTATTTACAATAAATGAGGAGGGCTACACCTATGAAGTTGTTGAATTTTAAAGGCAGGCAGCAGAAGATGCTCCGACTGTACCTTTTATGCGCGATCTTTCTCCAGTTTGTACATCTTCCAACTCCAGCCACAGCATCAATCCGTACGTGCGACACAATATCCATAAGGCAAATACACAAAAATTACCGCTTGCAACTGAGAACCAGCAAACAGGAGATTAAAAAAAGTTTCTCTGAGAACAACCCCTACAGCTATGCAAAATACCGCTCCTTACTCGGAGAGGAGAGGGAAAAGTTGAAATATGGGCGGGACTCTTTGCTTGACATAGCTATAAATGCAAAATATATGGAGAACCTGACCAACTACCGCTCATCGTGGAGCAGACTCATCCCCTCATACAGTAAAATACAGATAGCAGGAGGAATAGGAACTGTCGCCACCGGACCTGGCTGGGACTATGGAGGTAAAAACCAATGGGAAACAGATCTGCTTATAGGCTATCTTCCCAAATATGAATCGCAGGAGTGGAAAATCACACTCACATTAAAGCAGAATTACATACCTTGGTCAATAAAGATCGGGGCGGGTCGCTTTGAATTCACACCACTTACCTGCGGCATATACGGTTGTTTTGTAATTGGCGGTGATTTTTGGCTTAAAGAGCCACTGCGTTATCCCGACAGATCTTACTACCGCTTCCCCACAAAAATACGCGGCCACATATTTCTTGGAGAACGCATCACCCTCAATATTAAGCCAGGCAGTAGCCGCGCCCACAAAAGCATATCATTCTACTACGAGATATGCACCAACGACCTGGCACTAATGAGTATATGTACCAACAAGTACCTCACCTTCAGAGATGCCACAAGCCTTGCATTTGGCCTGAAATTCCAGATTTTCTGACACAAGAGCATTGAATAGCCACAAAATGGGGCTCGAAGGCGGCTGCGGTCAGCCGCTCATTTTACCGCTTCCGCGGAGGGCCGCTCTGCGGCAGGGTGGGTCCGAGCCCAATTACCGTATACGAAAAAAGGTCAGCCTCTGCTGACCTTTCGGGTGGAGAATGGGGCTCGAAGGCGGCTGCGGTCAGCCGCTCATTTTACCGCTTCCGCGGAGGGCCGCTCTGCGGCAGGGTGGGTCCGAGCCCAACTACCATATACGAAAAAAGGTCAGCTTTCGCTGACCTCTCGGGTGGAGAATGGGGCTCGAACCCACGACCTTCGGTGCCACAAACCGACGCTCTAACCAACTGAGCTATAACCACCATGTTATTGAAAAGACCCCGTAGGGAATTCCCAATCGGACTGCAAAGATACATTTTTTTTCTAAAATGCAAGAATTTTTGTTAAAAAGATTCAAAAGTTTTCTGTCGGGAAGAAAATTGAAAGGATATGGGTGTTTATTTATTTTAAATTATTCTTCCATTTTTGATACAACTAACATTTTTATTTTATAAATTTGTAGACTTTTGAAAACCAGATAATACAAAACACTTAAAAATAATCAAAAATTAAAACCAATTATTATGGCTCGCGAAATTAAATTCTCCCTGCTTTACAGGGATATGTGGCAATCATCAGGAAAATATGTCCCTATGGTTCACCAACTTAAAGAAATTGCACCAGTTATCATTGATATGGGTTGTTTTGACCGTGTTGAGACTAACGGTGGAGCTTTTGAACAGGTTAACCTTCTTTTTGGAGAGAACCCTAACAAAGCTGTAAGAGAGTGGACTGCTCCTTTCAATAAAGTTGGTATTCAGACACACATGTTGGAGCGTGGTTTGAATGCATTGAGAATGAACCCTGTTCCAGAGGATGTTCGTTTCTTGATGTACAAAGTTAAAGCTAAACAAGGTACTAACATTGCCCGTTCATTCTGCGGACTTAACGACCATAGAAACCTTAAAGGCTCAGTTATCGGAGCTAAAAAAGGTGGAATGATTTCACAAGTTGCATTGAGTATCACTTACTCTCCTGTTCACACAGTTGAGTACTA
>JAEIGA010010253.1_pt1 | contig 14201 bp, 9 predicted proteins | sample 9270691 | NCBI WGS metagenome assembly JAEIGA01 (sample SAMN17057246, study PRJNA624740) | gut metagenome | biome: biome; isolation source: fecal sample | host: Bos grunniens | place: China: Xizang | collected 2019 | reverse complement strand
ATTGATGAGTATTTGGAGGAGAGGGAGGAGTTTGGTGAAGATGGGCAGATGGATGGAGAGGGTGAGATTGACTCCATGTTTGAGCACTACAGATTTCCTGTAGACAAAGGACAGACAATGCTGAGGATAGACAAATATCTTACCCAGCATATGGAGAAAACTTCGCGCCACAGGATACAGCTTGCAATTGATGCCGGTTATGTGAGGGTTGACGGCAGGATTGTGAAGGCAAACTATAAAGTTAAGCCCAATGAGCTTATTACCATAGTAATGCCTTACCAGAGGCGTGGAATGGAGATAAGGCCTGAGAATATTCCGTTGGATATAGCATATGAGGACAATGATCTGCTGGTGGTAAACAAGCCTGCAGGACTGGTTGTCCATCCGGGACATGGTCATTTCAGCGGTACGCTTATAAATGCTCTTGCATTCCATCTTGGCGTGAGCCAGGGTCCTGACGGAGCTGATGAGAGGATGGGTATACTGGTTCACAGGATAGACAAGAATACATCGGGGCTGCTGGTTGTGGCCAAGAATGATGAGGCACAGATGGGATTGGCAAAACAATTCTTCGACCATACCATAGAGCGTAAATATATTGCCATTGTATGGGGCAATGTAAAGGAGGATGAGGGAACAATCACTGCAAATATAGGGAGGGATCCCAATGACAGAATGCGCTTTAAGGCTTTTGATCCGGAGAGCGGAATAGGAAAGCATGCGGTTACCCACTATAAAGTTCTGGAGAGGTTCGGATATGTTACCCTTATAGAGTGCAAGCTGGAGACCGGAAGGACCCACCAGATAAGGGTGCATATGAATTCCATAGGGCATCCACTGTTCAACGACGACCGCTATGGTGGGGACAGGATATTGAACGGAACAATTTACAGCAAATACAAACAGTTTATAGACAATTGCTTCAAATTGCTGCCTCGCCATGCCCTTCATGCCAAGACGTTGGGATTTGAGCATCCTGTTACGGGAAAGCATATTTTTCTGGAGAACAATATTCCCGACGATATGCTGGCGCTTATAAGCAAGTGGAGAAACTATTCAATGAGCAAAGTTTTGGAGGAAGACGAATGATTGTAAAGGAGCATTTCAGGAACATTACTGCACGTCAGGAGGAGCAGTTTGCAATGCTTACCCCGCTGTATGAGGATTGGAACAGCAAGATAAACGTTGTGAGCCGCAAGGATATAGACAAACTGCAGCTGCATCATGTGCTGCATTCATTGGCCATTGCAAGATTTGCTGATATGGCTGAACTTTTCAGGCCCGGGACAAAAGTCATGGACGTGGGTACGGGTGGAGGTTTCCCCGGAATTCCATTGGCTATAATGTATCCTGATGTTGAATTTCTGCTGGTGGATTCCATTGGAAAGAAGATAAAGGTTGTAACTGAAGTGGCATCAGCACTTGGACTGAAAAATGTAAGGGCAGTAAAGGCCCGTGCGGAGGAAATAGATGAGAAATTTGATTTCATAGTGTCCAGGGCAGTTACAGATTTGGGCAATTTCCTGCCATGGGTAAAGAACAAGTATACAAGAGGGATCATATATCTTAAAGGAGGAGACCTCAATCCAGGGGGATTGCTCTATAATGAGATAGAAAATGCAGCCAACAAGTGCCGTATTGACAAAAAGAAGATCACTTTCTGTTCAATAGACGAGTGGTTCGGGGATGAGTTCTTTAAGGAGAAGAGAGTTATTTACATTCCACGATAAAAAAAGTTTGGTATTTAAAAATTTAAAACGTACTTTTGCACTCCCATTTGAAAATTATAAAATTGTCATAATATGAAACGCACATTCCAACCATCACAGCGCAAACGCCGTAACAAACACGGATTCCGTGAGCGTATGTCAACTCCTAACGGCCGCAGAGTTTTGGCTGCAAGACGCCGTAGAGGAAGAAAAAAATTGACAGTATCTTCTGAGGACAGATTCTAATCAGTCTTAAGTGAGATAGTGATAAACGTGCCGCCTTAACAGGGTGGCACGTTTATTTTATTTCCATTTGTAGAGAGGCTTGGAGCAATATTTTTTTTTTACTTTGGCAAATATGATTATCTTTACATTTGTTACATTAAATACTAATACATAATCTGATGAAAAAACTTATTCTATTTGTGCTTATGGCATTCAGTTCAGCAATGCTTTTGGCACAGCCAATTACTGTTAAAGGTACGGTAATTGGTTCGGAAGACGGATTGCCAATCATTGGAGCCTATGTCCTTCAACAGGGAACCAATAATGGTACATCTACAGACATCGACGGTAACTTTACATTGGAAGTTCCTAAAGATGCAACTCTAATCGTTTCTTCTGTAGGTTTCAAGACACAGACTGTTACCGTAAACGGTAAGGCTGTCCTTAACATTACACTTTATGCAGAGACAGAGGCTTTGGATGAGGTGATGATTGTTGCCTACGGTACTGTAAAAAAAGGATCATATTCAGGTTCTGCAGCTGTCGTTAAAGACGATGCGTTGAAAGATGCTCCAGTTATGAGCTTTGAGTCTGTTTTGGCAGGTAAAGCTCCTGGTGTACAGGTTTCTGCTTCTTCAGGACAGCCAGGTGCACAGGCTGATATCGCAATCCGTGGTTTCGGTTCGTTTAATGCCGGTAACCAGCCTTTGTATGTAATTGACGGTGTTCCTGCAACCAGTGGTGACTGGTCATCAGGTAACATTTCAACTACTGCGATGTCATTCCTTAACCCTTCAGACATTGAGTCAATCACTATCCTTAAAGATGCTGCTGCCGCTTCACTTTACGGTTCACGTGCATCTAACGGTGTTATCCTTATCACTACCAAAAAAGGTCAGCAGGGTAAAGTAACTTCAACTTTCAAAGCTAGTGCCGGTGTATCTTATTTTGCATACAATAACTATGAGATGGCAAGTGAGCAGGAGACTGAGGACCTTATCAGAATGGCTTGGTACAACTATGGTGAGGGCAAACCAAGTGCATGGCAGGATTCATACCCTACACTTGATGCATATGCTGAGGCAAAAGTAAACTCAATCTATCCTAAAAAAGACGAGAGCAAATATATCTACAGGGATTGGGAGGATGTATTGTTCCGTAAAGGTGTTGCCCAGAACTATGAGTACAGTGTTTCAGGTGGTGGTGAGAAAGGCCGCGTATACGCTTCAGTTGCTTACTCAGACCAGCAGGGTATGACTACCATTGAGTACCTTACCCGTTTCTCTGCAACTGTTAACGGTGAGGCTAAAGTGAACAAATTCATCAAAGTTGGTGGTAACATGCAGTTCTCACGTACAGCTCAGTCTGGTCACCAGGAGAACCACTCAAAAGATGACCCTTACACAATCTGGAAAAAATCTTTGAACCCAAGATGGCCATATGCTTACAAATCTGACGGTTCTTTGTATACTGAGCAGTGGATTTCAGGTGTTACTTCAGTTAACCCTATCACTTATTATGACAAACAGATCAATGATGCTTACCAGAACCGTCTATTGTTGAAAGGATGGATGCAGGTTAACTTCACTGACTGGTTGACAGCAAAATCTACTATCTCAAATGACTGGTTGAACGTTCACGACCGTTTCGGTTGGTTGGAAGGCCATCCAAACTTCTATGCTTACAGTGACCAGGGTGGTTACATGTCAGACAGACATAGGAACATCAACAGACTTGTAAGCTCAACAACTTTGAACTTCGACAAAACTTGGGACAAACACCATGTATCTGCTATGGTAGGTTTCGAGGCTGAGCAGGAGAAATACCATATGACCAGAGCAGGTAAGACCGGTTTCTCATATCAGGGTGCAACTGAGTCTATCTTTGGTGCAGAGTACGATACTTCATACTCATACAGCCGAGAAGAGGGTTTGATGTCAATATTGGCTAGCTTGAACTATGATTACGATTCAAAATACTATATCACTGGAACTTACAGACGTGACGGTTCATCAAGACTTGCTCCTGAGACCCGTTGGGGTGACTTCTGGTCGGTATCAGGATCATGGAGATTCTCAAACGAGAGCTTCCTTGAGGATGTAGAGTGGTTGAATGACGGTAAACTTAGAGGTTCATACGGTACCAGCGGTACTCTACCTTCAGATTATTTCGGTTATATGTCATTGTATGACTACTGGGTATATGGCGGTGAAGGTGCAAGCTACCCTTCAAGCCTTGCAAATGCAGACCTTTCATGGGAGAAGAACAACAACTGGAACGTAGCAGTTGATGCTACTATCTTTGACAAATTCACTCTATCTGCAGAGTATTTTGAGAAAGAGACTTATGATTTGTTGCTGGATGCTAAAATCCCTTCACTTACCGGTTTCACCAGCACCCTTACAAATATTGGTTCAATGAAGAACAGAGGTTGGGAGTTGGCTTTGAACGTTGATATCCTTAAGAAGAAAGATTGGGACTTGTCAGTAGGCGTTAACTGGTCTACAATCGACAATGAGATCCTTTCACTTTCTGAGGCAGGTGAGCAGCAGGTTTCAAGACCTTACATCAGAACTGCAGGTTACAGCTTCTACCAGTACAGACTACGTGACTGTTTGGGTATTGCCCAGGAGGATTTCGTTGACTTGTACGGAAATACAATCAAAGCCGGTGACCACTACTTTGCAGAGGGTTCTTACTATGAGAAAGGTGATGTAGCTGACCAGTATATCAAATTCAAGAACGGTAAAGAGTTCCAGGAGGGTGAGGTTGTTACCCAGTCAGGTTACAACTACGCTCCTACAAGAAGAAACAATGCAGGTTCAGTTATCCTTGAGGGCAAATCAGCTATGCCTGACGGATTTGGTGGATTCAATGTTGATTTGAGATGGAAAGATTTCTCATTCTCAATGGCATGGTCATACAAATATGGTCACTATATCTTTGATAACTGTACAGATGACTTCTTCTCAGACGGTTATTTGACATACTACAGAAACATTGTTAAGGATCAGGTTGACTGCTGGACTCCACAGAACAAGGATGCTAAATATCCTAGACGTATTGCCAGCAACCCTCAGTCAGGTAACTACTATGATTCAGACAACTTCTTGTTCAAAGGTGATTACTTGAGATTGAAGAACGCTACTGTTTCATACAACCTTCCTAAATCATTCCTAAGCAAAGCAGGCATTACCAATGCACGTGTGTATGTTGCAGGAGCAAACTTGCTTACATTCTCTGGCTTGCACGTAGATCCTGAGATCCAGCAGAGCGGTTACTACAACATGAACATGCCTGCAATGAGAACCGTAACTTTCGGTCTAGAGGTTAGTTTCTAAAAATTGAAGAAAAATATTTGATATGAAAAGATTTATTTACAATATAGCAATAGCCGCTGGTGTAGTGTTGGGAATGTCTTCATGTGAGGGTTTTCTTGACAGAGTACCTACAGAATCAGTTGTAGCTGAGAATGCAATGGTTACCATGGCAGATGCCAAAGTGGCGGCTAACGGTCTTTATACAGACTTGAAATACTATAACATGTATGGAACATACATGATTTGCTTGGGTGATATGAGAGCTGATAACCTCTATCCTAGAGAGCTTAACGGTTCATTCAACTCTTTCTATACACATAACTTCTCGGCTTCACAGACCAACTACTTCGGTATTTGGCAGAATTATTACAATATTATAATGAAAGCCAGCACTTTCATTAAAAACGTAAATTCAATTCCAGTTGAGAATTCTTCTGACGAGGCAATGAGGGACGACTTGATGGGTCAGGCTTATGCTGTAAGGGCTCTTTGCTACTTTGATTTGGCAAGAATCTACGGTTATCCTTACCTTAAAGACAATGGTGCTTCTTTGGGTGCAGTGATTTTGGATCATGACAATGAAAACGAGGGTATCGTTTCTCCAGAGGAGGCTAAAGAAATGACCAGAAGCACTGTAGCTGATACTTATGCTCAGGCAATGTCTGATATTGATGCTGCTTTGGCAGTATTGTCAAAAGACAAGAATACAGGTCATTTCAACTATTGGGCAGCTAAGATGCTTCAGGGTAAGATGGCTCTTTATAAAGGTGATTACAACTTGGCTTATACTGCAAACAAAGACGTTATTGAGAACTCTTCATACAGATTGGTTCCTAACGAGGATTATCTTGCATACTGGAGCGTAGAGGGTGACGCAGAGTCAGTTCTTGAGTTCCTTGTAAGCCCAGACGGTGATATTGACGGTGACGGTGGTTTCAATACCATTTACCACTCATTGTGGTTTGAGAGCACTAACGCAGGCCGTTCAGTAATCCCTACCAAGAAATGGATGGATTTGTTCAAAGATACTCCTAACGATATCCGCGCACAGTTCATTACCGAGAATGATCCTAAAGCTTCTGGTGTTACTGAGGAGTGCTTCTGGTTGAAGAAATTTACCGGTAACAAACAGTGGGAGGCTCTTACTTTCCGTCAGAACAACCCTAGAATCTTCCGTATTACCGATGCTTACCTTATGGCTGCAGAGGCTGCTCTTCAGATCGGTCAGACTGCTGATGCTGACAAATACTTGAACGCTGTAAGAATGAGAGCTGACAAGACTGCTGAGGAGGTTACAGCTACTCAGGAGCTTATTATGACTGAGCGTCATAAAGAGTTTATCGGTGAGGGTCACAGATTCTTTGATGTTATGAGAACAAACGGTCAGATCGTTAGAGACATGTCAGTGGACGTTAGGGATTATGACGAGCGTGTTATTGACTGGAACAATCATTTAATTGTTCTTCCTATCTCTGATACTGAGTTTACTGTTCATCCTAAACTTCAGCAGAATCCTGGATACTAACAGATTTTAGTATATAAAATGATCCCTTGGACTTTTGTCCAAGGGATTTTTTTTATATTTGTGAAAACTAACTTAAAAAATTTGTTCTTATGATTAAAAAGATTCTTATTCCGGTTATAATGATAGCTGCTTTTGCAGCTGGTTGTGCTCCTGATAAAGGTAAAACTCAGGCAGGTTCAGGCGGTGGTTTTGTATCTTCAGAGAGTGCTGCAACTGAGACTAAAGCTGTAGAAGCTGACAGTGTAGGATATATAGTAAAACTTGGTGATATAGCTCCAGATTTTACTTGCAAGCTTACAGACGGCAAAGAGGTGAAACTTTCTGATTTGAGAGGTAAAGTTGTAATGTTGCAGTTTACTGCAAGCTGGTGCGGTGTATGCCGTAAGGAGATGCCTTTCATTGAGAAGGACATTTGGCAGAAGCATAAGGATAATGCAAATTTTGCCCTTATAGGAATTGACAGGGATGAGCCTGTTGAGACTGTATTGAAATTTGCTGAGACTACAGGTGTAACTTATCCGTTGGCATTGGATCCGGGTGCTGATATTTTTGCAAAATATGCAGTAAGGGATGCAGGAATTACACGTAACGTGCTTATAGATAAGGATGGTAAGATTGTTATGATGACCCGTCTGTACAAACCTGAAGAGTTTGCTTCGCTGGTACAGAAAATAGATGAGATGTTGAAATAATTACATTCCGTTCATCTTTTTAAGCAGGTCTTTGGCCCTCTTCAAGCGGGTCTTAACGGTATTTAGCTCAAGATTAAGTTCTTGAGCTATTTCGTTATATTCATATTCCTTAATGAATCTGAGAGTTGCCGGTTTCCTGTATTTTTCCTCAAGGGATCCGATCATCTCTATCAGGGCCCTGTATTCCTGATTGCTTATAAGTTTGTCTTCCGGAGAATTTTTTATACCGCTTCCAATATTTGCGAAGTCCTTTATATTTTCTGGAGTAAGGTTTGCCCCTATTGAGATTTTTCTTTTTCTGGTATAGTCTATTGCTATATTGCGGGCAATGTTATAGAGCCAGGTGGAGAACTTGTATTGCGGATTATATGATGCGAGTGACAGGAATGCTTTATGGAATGCTTCCTGTACTATATCCTGAGGCTCTTCAGCCAACTCAATTATTCCGTCTGAATTTTTCAGGCTTCCAATGAATTCATTCACATAAAGAGTAAGTCCCTCCCTGTATTTCTGTACAAGGAGGGTATACGCATTCTGGTCTCCTGCCAAGGCTGAATCAATCAGCTGTTTGTCGGGAAGATCTGATTTTGCCGGTTCTTTATGTGGATTCTCCTGCATATTTTAGTGTGCCTGTAGCCAGTTTTCTCCTTTGCCGGATTCTGCCACCAGCGGAATACTTAGTTTTATTACGTTCTCCATCTCTTCGGTTACAATTTTTTGCAGAATTTCCGCTTCTGATGCAACTGTGTCAAATACAAGCTCATCATGTACCTGGAGTATCATCTTGCTTTTTAGCCTTTCTGCCTCAATACGGCGGTATATGTTTATCATTGCAGCCTTTATGATGTCTGCAGCACTTCCCTGTAAAGGGGCATTGATGGCATTCCTTTCGCTGAAACTCCTTACTGCAGCGTTGCGGGAATTGATGTCGGGCAAGAAACGTTTGCGCCCATATATGGTTTCCACGTATCCTTTCTCTTTTGCAAGTGCAATCATGTTGTTCATATACTCCTTAACTTTAGGATAGCTTGCAAAGTATTCTTCTATTAGGGCTTTGGAATCTGAACGGCTCATTCCCAGTCTTTGTGAGAGACCGAAAGCAGATATGCCGTATATTATGCCAAAATTGGCGGTCTTTGCCCTGCTTCTCTGTTCTTTGGTAACCTCTTCTTCAGACACCTTGAACACTTTTGCGGCGGTTGCCGTATGGATGTCCATACCCCTGTTGAATGCTTCAATCAGATGGGGATCCCCGCTCATATGGGCCATCAGGCGCAACTCAATCTGCGAATAGTCTGCAGATATTATACATCCGTCGGGAGTGGAAGGGACAAATGCTTTCCTTATCTCCCTTCCCCTCTGGGTCCTTATTGGTATGTTCTGCAGATTAGGGTTGGTGGAACTTAACCTGCCTGTGGCTGTAAGGGACTGGTTGAATGTAGTGTGTATTTTCCCGGTTTTTGGGTTGATCAGTTGTGGCAATGCATCTGTATATGTGGAGATGAGTTTTTTTATCCCCCTGTATTCCAGGATTTTCTCCACAATGGGATGGGCATCCAGCAGCTCACTTAGTGTCTCCTCATCTGTAGGCCAGCTTCCTTTTGCACTTTTTTTGGCTTTAGGATTGAGCTGGAGTTTTTCATACAGCAGTGCCCCAACCTGTTTTGGAGAGGAGAGGTTTATGGATTTTTCTCCCGACAGTTCTATTGCCTGAGCCTCAATTTGGGCGAGTTCACTGCCAAGGAGAGAACTGTATTCCTTCAGTTGCGCAGTATCCAGTTTTACGCCGGTATATTCCATATTGGCAAGAACTTCTACCAGTGGGGCCTCTATGTTTTTGTACAATCCAATCTGCCCCGATTCCTGAAGTTCAACAAGTATCTTTTCTTTAAGACTAAGCAAGAGTGAGCAACGGTATCCTGCAACTTGCCCCTCTTTTTCTGTAATGTCCGGCTTTACAGTGTCTGACAATGCAGAAAACAGATCGGGCTCCGTTTCAGCAAAAAGTGATTCTTCTGCAGGGACACTATCTTCCTGCTGCTGTAAATCGTCCAATTGCTGCAGGTCAATTCCCAGATAGCTCCTGAAGAGCATTTCATCTTTGTGGCTTCTCTCCGGATTGAGGATATAGTGCATCAGTTCAATGTCATATATCTCTCCGCCAAGTTTTATGCCGTTTTCCCACAGAAGTTTGTATATCTGTTTGAAATAATATCCGGTCTTGCTTACAGCTGCATTTTCCAGTACCGGAGCTAGGGAGTGAAGTTCTCCATAAGGTACTGTTGTGTAGCAGTTGTCATATCCGGCAACTATCCCTTTCCCATCAATAAGGTGCAGGGATATGCAATCTGCCGATGCTGCCTTCTTGGTGAATTCTATGGCAGTTACGTTTTTAGGCTGAGGAATTGTCGTGCTGTTCTGCAAATGGGATTCCTCTTCAAGACCTGTGGCAACATGGGGGTCTATGTAATTGTCGGGAAGAAGTTTCTTGAGTGAATTGAACTCATAATGGCTGAATACCCTTGAGACCTCTGCCATATCTGCCCCTTTTGATTTTATGTCATCCAGTGTAAGGGGAAGTTCTATGTCTTTCTTTATGGTTACCAGGAAGCGGCTCATCTTTATCTGTTCCAAAGAGCTTTTTATGCTTTCCTGCTGCTTCTGTGGAAGTTCATCAACGTGCTCAATGATACTGTTGAGAGAACCGTATTTTGCTATTAGCTTTTTGGCTCCAACTTCTCCTATTCCTCTGATTCCAGGTACATTGTCCGATGAGTCCCCCCATATGGTAAGGATGTCTATAACCTGTTCTGGATTGCAGATTCCGTAGTTTGCACAGATCTGTTCCTGCCCAATTATTTCAACTTCATTGCCCCCCTTGCCGGGTTTGTACTGGAATATGTTTTGGGTTATGAGCTGGCCGTAGTCTTTGTCGGGAGTAACCATATATACCTCATTATCCCCGTTGCCCCATTGGGTTGCCATTGATCCTATTACATCATCTGCTTCGTATCCAGGCATCATTATTACGGGAATGTTGAGGGCTTTGAGTATCTCCTGCAGCGGTTCCAGTGCTGCCTTTACCAGTTCCGGTGCTGCACTGCGGTTTGCTTTGTACAATGGATATGCCTCATGGCGGAAAGTTTTTGCAGGTGGGTCGAATGCCACTGCAATATGTGTGGGATGCTCCTTTGAAATGAGTTCGAGGAGCATTTTTGTAAATCCGTACAGTATGGAGGTATCTTCTCCTTTTGAGTTTACCATTGGGCGTCTCATAAAGGCATAGTACATCCTGAATATCTGGGAATGGCCGTCTATAAGGAAAACTTTTTGCATTGTAATGGTGTTTACTGGTTGTCTGATGCAAACCATTCTACGTATGAACTTGCTGTCTCATGCAGCTTGAGGCTGTAGAGCCCAATCCCCTGCGGAAGATTTTTCTTTATGGTTTCAGCAAAATAACAGATAAGATTTTCTGTAGTGGGCTGGAAGTCAACTATGACAACATTTTCATATTCTTTTGCAATATCTTCTGCCAATGCCGCATCTTTGCGCAGAATCAGGGCGTGGTCGAATATGTCTATGATATTCTCATTTATTATGGATTTGAGAAGTTTGAAATCTATGACCATCCCCTCCTTGGGTGATGAAGAGCCGTTCAGCGGTTCTCCTTTTATGGTTACATACATTATGTATGAATGTCCGTGCAGGTTGCGGCATCTTCCGTCATACCCCATAAGGGCATGTGCCCCTTCAAAACGGAACTCTTTGGTAATTCTTAATACAGCCATTGCTTATTTGTTATATTACAAAGGTAACCAAATTTTTATTGTAGAGGTAACAGTTGTCCATTTCTATATGTTGATAAATAAAATGTGTAAAATCACTTATAATTTTATTTAATAACCTTTTGTTAGTTGATATTTTATTATATTTGTATTGGATATAAGAAGAAACTTTAAAAATTAAGGATATGAAAGTTGATTTTAATGAATTCCTTTCAAGCAGTGCAAAGTGTATGAAGCCTTCTCCAATCAGGGCTTTGCTGAATGTAGTTAACCAGCCTGGAATTATCTCATTTGCAGGAGGATTCCCTAACCCATCCACTTTCCCTATTGAGGATTTGAAGACTATAATGATGGAGGTATTGGAAGAGGAGGGCGCTAAGGCTTTGCAATATGGTGGTACTGACGGTAATGCACAGTTGCGTGAGGAGTTGGCAAAGAGATATGTAAGGGATGGTTTGGATATAGATAAGGACAATATCATTATAACAACTGCATCGCAGCAGGCTATTGACCTTACAGCCAAAATATTGTTGGATCCGGGTGATATCGTGATCTGCGGTTTGCCTTCATATTTGGGCGCTTTGCAGGCTTTCAATACTTACCAGGCAAAATTGGTTGGTGCAGAAAAGGATGAGGAGCTGGAGGCAGTAGTGAGGGCGATGTGTCTGGCAGGCAAGAAACCTAAGTTCATTTATGCAATTCCTGATTTCCAGAATCCTACAGGTCTTACAATGACTATTGAGCAGAGGGAGTATATGGTAAGGATTGCAAGGAAATATGATATACTTATCCTTGAGGACAGCCCTTATAAGGAGATCAGATTTGAAGGCGAGCATATGCCTTACATATATTCAATGGCTCCTGAGCGTACTATTCTGCTTGGAACATTCTCAAAGACATTTGCACCGGGATTCCGCCTGGGTTGGATTGTAGCTCCTAAAGAGTTTGTACAGAGGATAAACCTTGCAAAACAGTCTGCAGACTTGTGTTCTCCAACTTTCGACCAGATGGTTGCAGCAAGGTATCTCCAGAAAGGTCTGTTTGAGAAGAATCTAGTGGGTACTGTGGAACTTTACAAGAGAAAAAGGGATGTGATCCTCAAGGCATTTGAGGAGTATATGCCGGAAGGCGTTACATGGACAAAACCTGATGGAGGCCTGTTCCTTTTGGTTAAATTGCCTGAGTGGCAGGATGCGAAGGATCTGTTTGAGGTTGCAATCAAGAAGAATGTTGCTTTTGTGATTGGAGAGGCATTCTTCTGTGACGGTAGCGGCAAGAATACTTTCAGAGTAAATTACTCATTCATGGATGATGAGAGCATTGTGGAGGGCGTGAGGAGACTGGCCTCTGCAATTGAGGATTTTATGCGTAAATAGTTTGCATTTTAATATTGGTATCCCGACAGGCGCAATGCTTTGTCGGGATACTTATTTTTATTAATTTTGCCGCTCGGAAAAACAAAAAACCAGAAAAATATAGAGTATTATGAGAAAGAAAATTGTTGCAGGTAACTGGAAGATGAATACCACTGTTGCTGAGGGTGTTCAGTTGGCAAAAGATGTATTGGCTAAAGTATCGGAGGTTCCTGCTGAGGTTAAATTGGTAGTTGCTCCACCTTTTGTGCACATTACTTCAGTAGGTGCAGTTTTGGAGGGTTCTGCAATAGGACTTTCTGCACAGAACTGTGCAGATGAGGTTAAAGGTGCTTATACTGGCGAGGTATCTGCAAAGATGGTTGCTTCAACCGGTGCACAGTATGTTATCCTTGGCCACTCTGAGAGAAGGGAGTACTATGGTGAGACCAATGAGAAACTTGTAAAGAAAATCAATTTGGCTCTAGCTGAGGGTCTTGCTTCAATCTATTGTGTTGGTGAGAAACTTGAGGAGAGAGAGGCTGACAAACACTTTGAGGTTGTAGGTTCACAGGTTAAAGAGGTATTGTTCGGACTTTCAGCTGAGCAGATGAAGAATGTTGTGATTGCTTATGAGCCGGTTTGGGCTATTGGTACAGGCAAGACTGCTACCAGTGAGCAGGCTCAGGAGATCCACGCTTTCATCCGTGCAACTTTGGCTGAGCAGTTTGGTGCTTTGGCAGAGGAGATCACTATCCTTTACGGCGGTAGCTGCAAACCTTCAAATGCAAAAGAGCTTTTCGCCCAGAAAGACATTGACGGTGGCTTGATTGGCGGTGCAGCTCTTGTTGCTGATGATTTTGTAGCAATTGCAAAAAGCTTCTAAATTGCCTGAAAAATTTAAAATTCTGCGTTACGCCTGGTGCAGGATTTTAAATTTTGGGACATTATACAAATCTTAACAACTAATAAAGAATGAATTACATAGAGGTTGCAATGGAGATTACTCCATATACAGAGGAGAATGCGGAGATTGTAATGGCTATGTTGGACGATATCCCTTTTGAGAGCTTCTCTACGGAGGAGCCTCTCCTTAAGGGTTATATTGGACAGGATAATTTCAACCAGCAGAACCTTAAAACTGTATTGAGCTATTTTAACGGAGGAGCTTCAGGTTTTGAGGTTTCATATACCACTTCCTTTATACAGGAGGAGAACTGGAACCAGACTTGGGAGTCTGATTTTGAGCCTATCTTCATAGACGGTCTTGTAACTGTAAAGGCACCTTTCCATAAGAATCTTCCCCTTACCAAATACAATATACGTATTGAGCCAAAGATGGCATTTGGTACAGGACATCACCAGACAACCACAATGATGGTTAAGGCATTGTTGGATTTGAACGGAGAAGGGGAGAAGAGCGGTGAATTGTGCGGAGCAGGTGGATTGTTGGGCGGCTGGAGAAGCGTACGGGGCAAACAGGTGCTTGATATGGGTACCGGTACCGGTGTACTTGCCATTCTTGCTGCCAAGATGAGGGCCAAAAGGGCTGTACACGCAATTGATGTGGATATTGTTGCTGTAAATTCT
>JAEIGA010010252.1_pt1 | contig 14203 bp, 15 predicted proteins | sample 9270691 | NCBI WGS metagenome assembly JAEIGA01 (sample SAMN17057246, study PRJNA624740) | gut metagenome | biome: biome; isolation source: fecal sample | host: Bos grunniens | place: China: Xizang | collected 2019 | reverse complement strand
TGGATATATTGTTTATGCAACTCATACCACGCTTTTTTACAGAATTCATCCCATTCAACCACGACCCCTTCAAAAGCAAAGGTTACAAAAAAACGAGTTTGCGCGCTGGTGCTTAATTCTATATAAGTTTTATTTCTTTTTTTGCATATGTCAATACAGTTGATTGCAATGCTTTTTTTAATTTCATTCAAAAAACGTTTTTCGGCTTCGACACCGTTATAAATAATTTGAGGCTCATCAGTATACCAATTCCCATCATCATCTATTTGATATGTTCGCATCGGCTCAAAGGAAATAACCTCAAAGTGAGTAAAAACAAGTTTAGCAAAGTCGATTTCCATATCGCATTCGTGCGGATTTTCCTTTGCATCTTTATGTATATTGAGATGCTTTGTCGAAATGACAAGTTCGTTTTTATCAAACGAAACGAGAGAAAGCTCTGTATCGTGAAAGTCAAATAAATCAAGTCTATCTTCGACGCGGTACGTCATTTTATATTCCCCTTTGCAGTGTTAATTGAGACGATCAAAACTCGTCGGATCGTACGACACTGATTATACAGATCTGCTACAGTCTCTCTACTCAAAACGTCGGCCTTAACGAACAACTCTAACCAATACTCGGTTTCGTAACATTCTTTCAACGCTATCTGCAGTTTAGATATAAAATCAGATTTACCGTGCGCATAGTTCGCCTCGCGAATATTTGCACCTATTGACGTTCCCGAACGTTCCAACTGGTTCACAAGAGAACCGTGCCCTTTTATACTTTCGCATAGTTTAATGACTTTTACTGCGAATTCCGTTGACATATCGCGCAGCTTTGATTCTGCCATGATCACACCGCCTTCCTATATTAAATTATATCACATGCCATATGTCAATTCAAGTGAAATATCCTTCGGATATGAAATAATGACCTCCGGTCATTGTGAAATATTCGGCTTACCGCCGAATGTGAAATGAAATAAATCCCCCCACGCCCGCAGGCATTTCACACGCCGCAGGCGTATTTCACGCACGGAGTGTATTTCACAAATCCCGCAAGGGATTTATTTCACTGAAAACAAAAAACCACTTCTTTCGAAGTGGTTTTTGTTTTCTGACCCGTGGGGGAATCGAACCCCCGTTTCCAGCGTGAGAGGCTAGCGTCTTGACCGCTTGACCAACGGGCCTTACTCAAGGCTCGTTTATTATATCACAGCATATTTCTTTTGTCAATACCTAATTTGAATTTTTTTAATATTTTTTCATTTTTCTTTTTTTATCTCAATCTATAGACACTTTTCCCCATTTGTGATAATATATTTATAAGAAAACTATCTGCAAAAGGAGTATCCCATGCAGGAAAAATATACAATCGAACCTATCGCTCATATCCGCACCGATTTCAAAGACAAGTTTGGCATCCCCCGTCAAAGCGGCAGAGTAGACGAGCTTTGCGGAACTGTTGTCTTTGAACCTAAATACAGAAATCCCGACGCACTGCGGGAAATCGAAAATTTTTCTCATCTTTGGATCATTTTTCAGTTTTCCAAAGCCGTCGCGAAAAACTCCGATGGAAAATGGTCCCCTACCGTCCGTCCGCCTCGCCTCGGAGGAAACAGAAAGGTGGGTGTTTTTGCCAGCCGCTCCCCCTTCCGTCCCAATTCACTTGGACTTTCTTGTGTAAGACTTGTATCCGTAAGACAGACGGAGCACCATGGAGCTGTCCTTGACGTGGCAGGTGTTGATCTGCTTGACGGCACACCCATAATTGATATAAAGCCCTATCTTCCCTTCGCTGATTGCCGTCCCGATGCTACAGGCGGATACGCATCTGCAGAAGAAAACCACCGTCTCGAGGTTGATTTCCCGGATGAATTTTTGACACGTATTCCGGGTAACAAGCGTGATGCCGCCATTGCCTGTCTCACAGAGGATCCTCGCCCATCATACCAGAACGACTGCCGTGTGTACACCATGGTATATGCAGGATTTGAGATCGACTTTACCGTTACAGACGGCAAAGCAACGGTAATAGACGTAAGATAAACAGATACAACATAAAACATCCGTGTTCGGAAAACGAACACGGATGTTGTTTATCTTCTGTAGTTTCTCGGAGATCTTGTACGGAGTCTCTTCTGTCTCACTCTTGCCGTAAACAATACGTATATTACGGAAAGGATCACTGCGGATATTACCGTAGCAATAAAGAATTTACTTTTTGTAAATTCACCTATTCTTTCAAGTGCTGACAAGAATTCGCTTCGCGAAATATCCGACGTGGCGATAAGATCCACTCTTCCAAGCTCAATATCACCCTGCATAACCTTAGCGCTTCCCAATTTCTGTCCCTTGATTATTGGAGCAGCAATATCCTCGTCAGTAGTACTTGTGATTTTGATCTCTTTTTTGATATCAATGTCTGCTCTCAGAAATACGGACAGCTTTTCCTTAGGAACAAGCGTTATATAGTCTGCCGTCGAGGAAAGCTTTACGGGCACCTCACACACCACCGTACTTGGAGAAAGCACGTCTCTGTATCCGTATGAACGGAACGCCCAGTTGAACATCTCAATCGCACCGGTATAGTTGGTAAGCTTATCTCTTCCGCCCTCTGTTTCGGCAGGCACTGCCTCCGCACCCATGATGACACACAGATACGTGAGAAGTCCGTCGGGACTGCGTGCAACGCTGACGGATGCATATCCGCCTTGAGTTGTAGAACCCGCGTTCATTCCCATGGCGTAATCGTAATAGTACTCACTTCTGTAATACTTGGATACAAGGCAGTTTCTGTTGTACAGTTTCCTTACATCCGACATATTGGTAGCATCCATCTGATATATCTGACGGCTTACTATTTCCATGAAAAGCGGGTTTTCGTAAGCGTATTTTGCAATAGTTACGGTATCCGCAGTAGTCGTGTACATCGCCTCACTGTGCATACCCGTAGGGTTAGCGTAAGACGTGGACAGAGCACCTATCTCTATTGCCTTTTCATTCATCATAAAAACGAAGTCCTCGACACCGTCAGCTACGATATGTGCAAGTATTATCGCCGCATCGTTTGCTCCGTTTACAAGCATGGCATTCAGCATCTGCTCGGCAGATACGACCTCTCCTGCTTTGAATCCCACTTTATTACCGATGGCAGATGCAAGCATCCCCTCGGTCACCGTTATTGTTTTTGAAAGCCCATCATTACCGAGAGCTTCAATGGCGGTAATACCTGCCATGATCTTGACTGTAGAGGTGGGATACACGGGGTTTGACATCTCCCCCTTTTCAAACAAAACGGCATCGTTTTCAAAATTGTACAGATATATATACGGAGCCTCGTCTATCACAGGCACCGCGTACGGATCTGCTTCTTCTACCTCCCCGTTTTCCGCTTCGACTTCATCAGCAAGCACGGGGACAAATACGAATGAAAGAAGCATCGCAAGCATCGCAAGCATCGCAAGCATCGCAAGCACTCTTACAAAGTATCCGTTTTTCCAAATTATATACTTATCGGTCATTTTACTGTTTCCCGTAAATTTCATTATATATTTGAACAGCCGCCGTAGCATCGCGGCTTATCTGATCACAAAGCTCGTCTATTCCTGAAAAAGTCACCTCGTCACGTAGTCTGCGAAGGAATCGCACCGTTACATCAAGCCCGTAAAGCTCACCTTCGAAACCTGCGATATAAGTTTCACAGACCCGCCTTTCCGCGCAAGCAGCTCCTTCTCTTCCTAACACTTCACTTGTTACGTCAGCAGATACCGTCGGGCAAACACCGACATTTGCAGCTCCCGCATAGGTCTTTCGGACACCGTTCCATGAAAATTCAACGCATACTGCGTAAACTCCGTTTTTCGGTAAAAGTCTGTTGGCATCGGGCACTTGATTTATCGTGGGGAATCCTATCTTTCTTCCAAGACGTTTTCCCTCAAGCACAACTGATGTAAAGCTGTAAGGACGACCGAGCATAAGGTCAGCCATTTCCACATTGCCCTCGGAAATCAGTCGTCTGATTTTTGTAGATGACACCGTTTCGCCGCACCAATCAGTGATATGCGGAACAACTACGGTATCTATCCCTTCTTCTTTACAGAGCGTGCGAAGTGCATCTGAATCCATAGATGCACCCTTGCCGAATCTGAAATTTTCACCGCATACCACACATGACACACGGAGCTTTTCCTTCAGCACAAGTCTAACAAATTCCTCGCCGGTAAGTTCTTTCACCTCAGAAAAGGAGTGAATTACCGCATATTTTGCACCTGCCTCATAAAGCAGAGAATACTTTTCACTTTCACAAGTGATCTGAGGGCTGTCCTTTTTATACCCACCGCCCTTGGAAGATATCATCCAAACGGCAGGGAAAGCATCTCTTTCCTCAGCCACCCGCCTTGCAGTATCTATAATTGCTCTGTGCCCAAGGTGAACGCCGTCAAAATATCCGAGGGCAACAACTGCGCCCGTCGGCAAAAGTTCCACTCTGTCACCTGTGGGCAAAGAAAATATCATCATAAAGTTCTCCATGTCGGCGCCATGCCGAAAATTTCAAGAGAATTCCAAGCATTCGTATCAATATACCTTTACGGCAAATACAGGACATACACCCGAACAGTATCCGCAAAGGACACATTTCCCGCTGTCGCACACCGCACGATGTGTATATACCCTTGCGAATTCCCCCTCTGCGGGAACATCGTTGTTTTCCACAAGTTTCAGAGCCCCTACGGGACATCTGTCCACACACGCACCGCATCCTTCACAGTATTCCTCAACGTGGAGGCTGCGTTTTTTTGCAGCGAGCCTTACTTCAGCTTCAGGTGAAAACGTTCGTTTTACAAAATACTCGATATTGGCATCTATCTCAGCCTCTGACTGCATTCCCACGGCAACTGCATCTATAAAGCCTGAGTCAAGGACAAAATCGAATGCCTCTGCGGCAGACGAACACAGATGTCCTCCCGCCAGAGCCTTCATCCCGAAAACTCCCACACCCATGTCGTGCGCATCTTTCACGGCAACCGCCATGTCACTGACACTGCCGTCAACGATACCCGTTCCGCTTTTGTTATATATCGGGTGTATTACATCAAGGGTGACACCCCAAGAAGCGGCAAGGCGCATAACTCCTCTGACCGCTGCCACGTGGTGCATTGATGCACCAACGGCACGAATGATACCCTTTTCCCGGCACTCAAAAAAATAGTCAAGCGCTTCCATGTGTCCGCGGAGGGTGTCATAACTTTCCTGCTCATGGAGCATAAAGATATCTATCACATCCCGTCCTGTTTCACGTCTTGCTTCTTCCAGTGCCGCCTCAGCGGTGCTTCTGTCATAAGCATAGGTCTTTGTAGACAACACAATATCGTCGGACTTTTCGTATTTTTCAAAAGCCCGGCGTAGAATGTGATAATTATTATAATACTGTGCCGTGTCGATAAAGTTCACTCCGCGTCTGAAGGCATATGTTATAATGTCAGATGCCTTTTCCACGGGAGTCGCCGCCTGCATGGGGCTGAGAGTAAGTGAGCCAAAGGCAAGACGGGACACGGGTTTCACCCTCGCCGAGAGCGTTACCTTTTCCATAGTACCCGTCAGATACCGAGATATTCCTTAAGAAGCGCGTTCAGAAGCTCATCACGGTCAAACTTGCTCATGATGGTTCTCGCGTTTCTATGGTTGGTAATATATGTGGGGTCCTCTGTAAGAATGTATCCTGCAATCTGATTGAGAGGGTTATAACCCTTCTCGGTAAGCGCATCGTAAACTGCTCTGAGTCTTGCATGACGTTCTCTGTCTCTTTCCTCCTCGCGGATCGAGAAGGTAATGGTCTTATTGTTTTCAAACTTTGACATTTTTACATGATCCTTTCAAAGCTAATTTCAAAACTTAAATAATTCCTTATTATTTACTGATTTTATTATATGTTATATTGCACCTTAAAATCAAGTCATCTATCGAAAAATATTCCGAGTTTTCGCAACAATTTACGGAATTTCGGGGAATGCGGCGCAAAACAGCTCACGAATTCGAACAGATTGACCCGATAGATACAGGTATCCGAACAGAGTCTCCAGTCCCGTCGCACGTCTGTACTGTGCCGGAGTAGCCTTTTTCGGTATGCTTCCCGAGTGTACACAGTTGCGCCCACGTTTGAAAACATCGAGCTCCTTTTCACCAAGCATATCTTCGATTTTGGCAAAAGCATCGCTTTGCGCGTGTGCAGTTACGTATTTCAGCGACTCGACGCTGGGATTTTTAACACCGGTCACCGCAAGTCTTTCTCTGACGAGTATCTCAAGAACCGAGTCGCCCAAATAAGCGAGAGAAGCTGCAGATATCTGTCCTGCAATATCCTCACTCATGGGAACGGTTAAATTTTCATTCATTGCACAATTCCTTTCGCCTCACAGGCGGATATTTAAAAGCTGACGCTGCTGACAGAAACACATCTGCCGGAAGGAAGATCTACGGTGAATACAGCTCCCTGTGCCTCAGGCTCTCCCTCAGCAGGAGTAAAGGTCACCGGTACGGGCATGAGAAATTTTCTGAGTACGTCCTCTGTCTTCACGCCAAGCACACCTGCCATGGAACCACACATACCAAGGTCTGTAATATATCCCGTATAACCGCCAAGCACCTTAGCATCAGATGTGGGAATATGAGTATGTGTACCTGCCACTGCCGAAACCTTTCCGCAGGCGTATCTTGCAAGAGCAAGTTTTTCGCTGGTAGCCTCCGCGTGAATATCCACCACTGCAGCATCGTATCTTCCCGCCTCGGCAGAAAGTATATAATCAAGCTTATCAAATGGGGATGATGCGTGGGTATCCATGTAGACCTGACCCTGCAGATTTATAACAAGTATACGGTAACCGAAAACGTCCACAGTTACGTGACCCACACCGGGAGCGTGAGAAGTTATGTTTGCAGGGCGGATGAGAGTACCCTCATCGTCAAGCATTCCGTATATATTCTTCTTTCGGAAGGTATGATTCCCCCCCGTTATCACGTCAACTCCGGCCTCCGCCAAGCTTTTGGCAGACGTAGGGGTGATGCCGTTACCTTCTGCTGAATTTTCTCCGTTTGCAATAACAAGAGAAATCCCATTCTCGCGGACAAAGTTTCTCAGTCTGCCCTTAGATATTAAATAGTCACAGCCCGCAGTACCGACAACGTCTCCGAGCATCAAAATTTTTACGTTCACTTGGCAACTCCGTGTATGTTATAGTATTGACCCTTTTCAAACGAGAAAAGAGGGCGTGCCCCTTTGGCAGGGTTACGCGCCTCCTTGGGGACTTTAATATGTAGGTGTGTCAAGACGCCAACCGTCCTCGGTCATGACCACAGTAAGCTCGACGTCATCAGACGGAACACCGTCAACGAACGAGGGAACCGACAGAACGGCTCTGCCCCTGCTCTGACTGATCACCGTTATACTTGAAGTGTCATAGGTACGGTCAAGCTTCATTACATCCTCCTCTTTAACGGGAAGTATAACCAGTCTCTCACCGTACTGTACGTATCTTGCGTCTATTATCTGATTGGAATCAACACTGTCTTCGTCTCCTACAGAAATAACAAAGCCTGCGAAAGCTTTCTCGAAAAGGAATTCAGCATAATCGGGAGAGTAAACAGCGAGAGTCGCTGTTTTTATCTCTTCTTTCGTGTGATACGGACTGTCCTCAGCTATTTCAAAATGACGAAGCACCTCATCGTCAGATTCAACAGCAGGCAGACCGCTGCCAAAAAACACCGTGTTGATTTCGTATGACGCTTCGATAAGTTCTGCAGACGCTGCGATGATCTCACCTTCGTCGTAAGTCACTGAGCAGGAGGTCATGAGTAATGTAAACACTACGGCAGCGACAAGTGCCGCTGCCCGTGTAAGAATATTTTTCATAATCATTCTCTTTCGTCATCAATACAAGATTCCGCGGCGGCGGCGATTGTAATCCGAACGGGGATTTACGATCTCACGCCAGTCAAGGTCACCTCTGTCAAGTGCACAGATAAGAACCTCGGCAGTAGCGATATTCGTAGCAACGGGAACGTTGTGAACGTCGCACATACGGAGAAGATTGTAGTCAGACTCGTCGATCTCACGGTTAGCATTTGGAGACGTACTGCGGAAATAGAGGAGCACGTCGATCTCGTTGTATGAAATACGGGAGGTGATCTGCTGCTGTCCGCCGTGTTCTCCGGCAAGAAGCAGGTCTATGTCAAGACCCGTAGCATCGGATACATACTTTCCGGTCGTGCTTGTAGCACAGATGTGATGCTTCGACAGAATACCACAGTAAGCTATGCAGAATTGTGTCATTAGTTCTTTTTTAGTATCGTCAGCGATAATGGCGATGTCCATAGGTTTGTATCCTTTCTTTGTCTTGATAAGATTTTATTCTCAATATTTATTTTCGTAATCATACAAGGCTTCGTCTTACAGAACTGCCCTGCGTCTTTCCCTCTTCATACCGCTGAACAGCGGAGTTTCGATGCCCTGTAAGCGGCGGGCTATATTTCGCGCGGCAGGTACTACAGGCGAAGACTTATGGGGAAGAAGTCCTGCATCCTGCCTTGCCGCAAGGCCTCGGTCTTCGGGAATTACTCCGATGCAACGCACCGAGCACCCATCGATCATTTCAAGTATACCTGCGCGGCCGCCCCGTCTGGCAGCCTCAACGTCAAAGTTATTTATGAGAAGTCTCACAGCCTTCACTGTCTCGCCTTCGGAAAGCCTGCGTGCAGTCATTTCAGCAGCACGCACCGCTGTTCTGCTCTGTTCGGATACGACCACCGCAAGATCGGCAAAAGAATCCGCCACAGTCATCGGTATACGGCTGTCAGCACCCGTATCGCAAATAACGTAATCCGCGCCCGACTCCTCGGCAAGTCTCGTCAGTGCTTCTCCTATCTTTTCATACATACCGTCACCGCCGGACTCAAACACCGACTCGGTACAAGCGGCACACAGGAGAAGCTCTCCCGCCTTTACAACCCCTCTTTGAGGAGGAAAGATCGGCATTTTGACAAGCGCCGCCTCTGCACTGCATCTTTCAAGAATGTAATCGTCAAAGGTGAACACCACCTTATCGGTAACACCCGACATAAGATCAAGGCTTCTGGAACGGAAGTCAAGGTCAACGAGCACAGTTTTGTACCCGTCTCCCGCAAGGGCTGCAGCCACAAGGCTTGCCGCAGTGGATTTGCCTACTCCGCCCTTAAGGGAAGAAAACAAAATCTTAGCGCCTTTCTTCATTGCCATGTCAGCCCTCCTTACGAGAAGATCTGCCACAGCTTGTACATGGTACAAGCGGGCATCCTACTTCTAAATTATATCATTATTTGATACATGATGTCAATAGGATTTGAGGATTTTTTTGTTAAGTCTGCCAAGAAATATTGATTTCACGCAACTTCCACCATATCCGTACCATCTAAAGTTTACCTCTTTGCATTGACACGGAATTCATTTTATGGTAATATTATAATTAGGTAGTTATATGTGTACACCGCACATTAATATATTCGGGTGATTTGAAGAAAGGATCCTCAGCATAATGGAAAACGCACCAAAGCCAAAGAAAAGCTTTCTCGGATATGCAGTGATCATGGCGGCTATAACCGTCGTGGCAAAATTTTTGGGACTGTTCCGCGATATTCTCGTTGCAAACTACTACGGCATGACAATGGAGGCTGTAGCCTACGATGCCGCATCACGCCTTCCCGTCACCGTATTCGACCTTGTCATAGGCGGAGTTGTTACTGCCGCGTTCATACCTGTTTTCAACTCCATCATGGTAAAGCGCGGTAAAAAGGACGCCATGAAATTCGCTAATTCTTACGTGAATTTCATCCTTATCGTATGTATCGTCATCGCAGCCTTCGGAATGCTGTTTGCAGAAGCTCTCGTTTCTGTCATCGCCCCAGGTATTACAGCCGAAGCGTCCGTCCTTGCCGTAAAGCTGACCCGTATCATGTTCCCCATGATAATCTTCACCGGACTTGCCTTTTCCTACGTAGGTATTCTGCAGTCCATGGGTGAATACAATATCCCCGCCCTTATCAGCCTGGTTTCCAACGTGATAATGGTCACGTACCTCTTCACGCTGAACCGCTTTTTCGGTGTTATCGGTCTTGGTGTCTCCATGATCATCGGCTGGGCAGCTCAGGCTTTTGTACAAGCACCAAAGGCTCACTCGTTCGGCTTTAGATACAGGCCGACCTTCAAAATATTCGATCGCGACCTACTCCGCGCCGCAAAAAATTCAGTGCCGATACTTATCGGAACTTGGACGGTACCCATTTGCAGTCTAATAAACGCACGGTTCGCATCCGGTATCGAGGAAGGTCGAGGTATGACAGCTATCGGTTATGCAAACAGGCTTTACATCATGCTTGTAGGTATCTTCTCATTCGTTGCGACAAATCTTCTCTTTCCCTTCTTCTCAAAGGCAGAAGCTGAGGGCGACCGAGACAGCGCAATGAAGATGATGCGCACATCCGTAAAGGCGCTCGTATACATCATAGCGCCCATCACCGTGGGACTCATTCTGTTGGCTGTTCCCTTCACCGCTCTCGTTTACGAAAGAGGTCAGTTCGGAGCCGCAGAAACAGCACTTACAGCCACCGCTCTTCAGGGATATGCCGTCGGCATGATATTCATGGCGGCAAATGAGGTCATCGTAAAAGCGCTTTTCGCCGCTGAAAAGCCTCAGGTATCAATGATATCCTCCATCATTTCAATGGCGTTCAATATCGTCATCGTCATTTTCCTTTCCGAAAGGTTCGGTGTGGGCGGTATCGCTCTTGCAACAGCCCTTTCCACCGTACTCAATCTTGCTATCAACCTTATAGTCTCTCACAAGCTTTACATATGCCGATTTAACCTGCGTGACATAATCGACGTTGCCGTGTCAATAATATCATCAGCGGCAATGATCCCCGTTATATTGTTCATCGCATCTCACGTTACAAACGGAATCCTCACAATCGTTCTGTCCGTCATCGCGGCAGCCCCCGTATACTTTACAGTCAGCCTCATTCTTCGTTCCGAGGAAGCGGGCTTTATCGTAAAGGGACTTCTAAAGAAAGGTACTAAATAATATGGAAAAGATTAAAATCATCCACATACTCACCGATACAAACATCGGCGGTGCCGGTACTCTGCTTATAAATTATCTCCGCTGTTTCGACAGAGATAAATACGACATCTCCGTATGTCTCCCCGATGGAGCCGCGCTTACTCCCAAGGTCGAAGCTGAGGGTTACCGCGTTATCCCCCTTAAATACGGTCACGATAAATCCTTCGAAAGAAAGTCCATTCCCGAATTTTTGAAGATATTCAAGGCTGAAAAGCCTGATATCGTACACACACATTCTGCGTTTTCCGCAAAGCTTGCCGCATTCCTCGGCGGCGTAAAGAGCCGTATCTATACACGTCACTGTACCTTTGACATGCCACGCAAGCTGACCACCTTCCCCGGAAAGCAGATCAACGGATTCATCAACAACACTCTCGCAACCCAGATAATCGCAGTTGCCGATTCCGCCAAGGACAATCTTACAGAAACGGGTGTTTCAGAAAAGAAGATCACCGTTATCGTAAACGGAGTGCTTCCCCTCAGAGATGTGTCAGCGGAAGAAGTCACTGCCCTTAAGGAAAAGCTCGGCATAACGGACGAAAACTTCGTCTGCGGTATTGCCGCACGTCTTGAGCATTACAAGGGACACGCTTATCTGCTTGATACCGTAAAGGAGATATCCGCGTCTCACCCCGAGATAAAGGTACTTATCATGGGAAGAGGAAGCGAGGAAGAGTCTCTCAAAGCCAAAGCACGCGAGTTAGGTATTGAGGATAACGTTATCTTCACAGGCTTTATCACCGACCTTGCGCCCTATTACCACGTGACAGACCTGTGCCTCAACTGCTCCTACGGAACCGAAGCCACCTCCATGGCTCTCGGCGAGGGAATGAGCCTTTCAATCCCGTGCGTCGTCACCTCCTTTGGCGGCAACCCCTACATGGTTGAGGACGGTGTAAACGGATATCTCGTTCCCATCAAAGATTCTCATGCTATGGCTGATGCTATCGTCCGTATCATGGAAGATCCTGCACTTGCAAAGGAGCTTGGACGCGGCGCAAGACGTATGTTTAAAGAAAGATTTACAGCCGAGGCAATGACCCGTAAGCTTGAAAAGATATACGATGCCGAGGCTGTCAGAATAGGTAAGAAATAATGGAGACAAAAAGATTCACAAAAAACGACAGCGGATTTATCTGCGCCGCCTGCGGTAAGGAAGTAGAGCCTCTCCGATATACGTCCCGCAACCACTGTCCTCACTGTCTCGCATCTCTCCATCTCGACATCAATCCGGGAGACCGTGCCGCTGACTGCGGAGGCATCATGGATGCTGTAAAGGCAGAGCCTGATCCCAAGAAGGGATTTATCATCTACCACAAATGCCGCCGTTGCGGCGAGATCAGACGAAACAAAGCAGCTCTTGATTCTAAGGGCGGTCAGTCAGACAACATGGATCTCATCATCGAGCTGACAGCCAAAGAGCTTTGATAATGCATAAAACCTTCTCTCCGAGACATAATATGAAAAACCGTGCTTGATACACGACAAGTTCGCTTGGTTCCCGGAGGCTTTATGCGAAGCTGGTACTTTTTTAATAAATTTTTAGGCGGTGTCCTTATGGGCATGATCTGCGGAGGAGTTTTCTCCTTTCTGTTGATGATGACGGCTCTGTTCTGCTGGAACGTGCTTTCCTGAGACACCGCTTACAACTTTAAGCTATAGAAAGCGATAAGCTATGAGACTTGATAAATACTTTACCTCCATAGGCAGACTTTCCCGCAAGGAATGTGCCGCTGAGGCAAGGCGCGGACAGATCTGTGTAAACGGTCAGGTTCAAAAAGACCCGTCCGTACACGTGGATCCTGAACGCGACTGCATCACCCACCGAGGAGAGCGTATTACGTGGGAGAAATACTTCTACGTAATGCTCAACAAGCCTGCGGGGTACATAAGCTCCACAGAAAAATCAGAGGGTACCGTAATGAAGCTGCTCCCTCCCGAATACGAAAAGGCAGGATGTTTCCCTTGCGGACGTCTTGACGTGGACACCGTGGGACTTCTCCTGATAACTAATGACGGAGACACGGCGCACAAGCTGTTATCACCGAAAAAGCACGTTGCGAAAAGCTACCGTTTCCGATGCTCCGAGCCACTCTCTCCGGAAATGGTATCAAAGCTGGAAGAGGGAGTTGACCTTGGTGACTTTACCACAGCCCCTGCGAAACTTCAGCTCGACACACCGTGCGAAGGAGTTATCAGTATAACTGAGGGAAAATTCCACCAGATAAAGCGTATGCTTGCGGCTGTGGGCAGCGGTATAGAATATCTTGAAAGAATAAAATTCGGTCCCCTTGATCTTGACGAGTCCCTCGCCCGAGGCGAGTGGCGGCGTCTCAGCGAAGACGAGTTGAAGATACTGCTTGAAGTAGCAGGATAAAATAAAAACAAATCACACCCCCGAAAGGCATAAAAGCATGACTATCAACGAAAAACTCTCACAGGAAATAGGAATTAAACTGACTCAGGTAGAAGCGGCAGTAGAACTTTTGGATGCGGGCAATACCGTTCCCTTCATTTCCCGTTACCGTAAAGAAGTAACCGGAGGTCTTGACGATGAGCAGCTCCGCCGTCTCACCGAGCGTCTTACATATTTGAGAAACCTTGAAGAAAAGCGCGAGGACATAAAAAAACTCATCGATGCACAGGGAAAACTGACCGAGGAGATAGTTGCGGCTCTTTCAGCGGCAGAGACCGTAACGGAGATCGACGACATCTACCGTCCCTACCGTCCCAAGAGACGTACACGCGCATCCATCGCCCGTGAGCGCGGGCTTGAGCCTTTAGCTCTCCTTATCATGGAGCAGAAAAGCTCTTACGTTCCCACTATCGAAGAGATTGCGGCAGGTCACGTAAACGATGACGTTCCCGACGCTGAGGCGGCTATCGCAGGCGCCCTTGACATTATCGCTGAGGATATCTCCGACAACGCAGATTACCGTCGCGGCATCCGTACGCTTACAGCAAAGCACGGTATCATCGAGTCAAAGAAGATCGCCGACGGTGACGTATACGCACAGTATTACGAATACAGCGAGGCTGTGGCAAAGATCCCCTCTCACAGAATACTCG
>JAEIGA010010251.1_pt1 | contig 14203 bp, 9 predicted proteins | sample 9270691 | NCBI WGS metagenome assembly JAEIGA01 (sample SAMN17057246, study PRJNA624740) | gut metagenome | biome: biome; isolation source: fecal sample | host: Bos grunniens | place: China: Xizang | collected 2019 | reverse complement strand
TAGAGAAAAATGGTTACCTTTGCACAACTTTTAAGGGTTACAGCACTACGGAGAGTTGGGTGAGTGGCTGAAACCAGCAGTTTGCTAAACTGCCGATATCGTAAGGTATCCACTGGTTCGAATCCAGTACTCTCCGCAAAAGAACGAAGTCAAGAGATGTTGGGAGCAACATCTCTTTTTGTTTGCACATTTGGCACAAATTCGTTTGTGGGTAAAATGTGCGAATAAAAAGATTTGGCGCTTGTGCTACTTGATGTAGTTCTTTTGCAAGGGCCTCCACGGCAAGTGGGCCGGAAAGGCGTTAAGCGGAGCAGATCATCAATCTGCGTAGTAGCCAATCCAGTACTCTCCGCAAAACAAAAAAACAATATAAGGAGTTCGAATGAACTCCTTATATTGTTTTATTCATTGCCCTTTTGAATTAATGTTTGAATGTGAAATATCGACCGGCGATGTAGCTATATACGGCACATACGGCCGTAGTAAGCATCTTCGAAGGGGTTGCCCAAATACCGAGGTACTCCACAAATAGCTTCATACATACGTAGTTTAGTAGAATCGACCCTACGACAGTAAATGCGTATTTAGCGAGTTGAGGCAACGACGATATGTTAGTGGCGCGGAATGCGACATTGCGATTGAGCCAGAAACCCGTGAAAAAGGTTATTGGAAAGACTACACATAACGCAGCAATGTGCGGTGACACGACAATAATACTAAGGTCGATAAAACGCTCGCAGACAATATAATGGTAGATGATATAATACCATATAGCGTCGAGCAATGCCGTAGCTCCTCCACACGCCAAATAGCGAAAAACCTGCTGCGAGATGACTCGACGCAGGGGTTTTATGTAGAATAGGTCTATCGCTTTGGTTATGAGTGAAGCTATCGCCATAGTTTATCTTGTGTAGACCCACACGCTCTTGAAGCTGCGGTATTGAGATTTCCACTTCTTAACCTTGCTTGCACAGGCATTACGCGATTTCGACTTATATATGGCAACCATATATCGGCCGTCGTATCGGTAGATCGAAACGGCGAGTTTAGGGTATTTTTTATCGAGCCACGTTTTAGCCTCTTTTGCATTGGATAGTTTGGTGTAGACACCCCAAACCGCGTAGCTATATCCTCGTTGTACGTGAGAATACGAGTGCGCTCTTTGAGTCTTTTGAGCCTTCGGAACAACGACTTTTTCTGTTGTGGCAATCTCGACGAAGACAGAATCCGTAGTGGTCTGCTCCTCAACCTGCTGCGGTGCAGCGGGAATAGTGTCGCGCACGGTAACCGCAGTTGTGTCCATAGGCTCGATTTCGACGATAAGTGTCGTATCGGCCATTGGCGCTTCCACTTCAACAGTCGGCTTAACTTTTACAGTCGGCTTGAAATAGGCTGCAATGGAGTTGATATCCAGCTTGCTAAGTATGGGGTTAATCGTTTCGCCCGTGTAATAGACATAGCCCAATCCGCTACATATGACGATTAATAGCGCAGTAAGTAAGGTGGATACAAAACTCTTCTTGCGAGGTTTAATCTTTTTGGTTTTACGTCCTTGCGGATTAGCAATTTTCTCGAATTTTTCGTCTGTGCGAACTTCTTCGCCTTCGATGCTGCATACCCCGTTAATCATTAAGACGCCATTGTGCAATGATTGGGATAGCCACTCGGCGTATATGTCCGAAGCGCGCTCTTCGGATACTTTTGCAATTCTGGCGATGTGCGAAGGCAGACTCTCGAATCTTTCGTCGTGAGCCGTTAGTTGCAGCTCGCGATATGGCTGCTGTAAAACTCTTTTTGAGAGTAGCTTCGCAGGATGACGTAATAATACCAAAGTGCCTATTTCCGGCAGAAATAGGCCCTCTTCGGTAAAGAGAATGTTTGCTATAAGGTTATCTATCTGTTGCTTCATTACTTCTTGTAGCGACGTTTGTACTTGGGCTCTTTTGTGTTAGGGGTGCTGTGTGTAACGATTGTAGGCTCACCTTTATATCGATACCAAGCCCATATCATAATGATAATACCAGCCAATACGAATGGAACAGAGAGCCATTGTCCCATATTGAGTGTCATCCCTTTCTCGAAGGCTACTTGGTTGATCTTTACGAATTCGATGATAAAGCGAGGCAGGAATATGCCTACCATAGCTCCACCAAAGATGAAACCTTCGCGTTTGGCGACTTTCGTGTATCGGTACAATGCGAACAAAATTGCAAAGCAGGCAATGTAGCACAACGCTTCGTATAACTGTGTCGGGTGACGCATTGGTACCATATCCTCTGGCCAATTCGGATAGAGTCGTAAAAACTTGAAGCCCCACGGTACAGTGGTTTCATTTCCGATAATCTCTGAGTTGAAGAGGTTGCCAAAGCGAATCATTGCGCCACTCAAAGGAGCGATAATACCCAAGCGGTCGGCTGTCCACCACACCGAAACTCTGTTTTTGCGCGATGAGAGCCAAATGCCGAGAACGATTCCCAACGCTGCTCCGTGACTTGCTAATCCTCCGTCGCGAATGGCGGTTATGATTTTCCACGGCTCGCGTAAGTATAGCTCCGGCTCGTAGAATAGGCAATGACCGAGTCGTGCGCCAATGATAGTGCCGAGAGCAATGTAGAGAAACGCTGTGTCTGACACACTTTCGGGCTTGCCCTCTCGCTTGCAGAAGTAGGAGAAGAGCCAGCCTCCAAAGAGAAGTGCAGCTACCCACGTCAGCGAGTACCAGCGAATCTCAAAACCGAAAATATTTACAAGCGTGGGGTCGAAGTCCCAAATAATCGCAAGAATGTTCATATATTAATTATAGTTCAACCTTTTTGAGTGTGAAAGTAAATGTGGAGCCTACGCCCAATTCGCTACGAACAGATACGCGCTCGCCGTGACCTTCGATGATGTGCTTAACAATAGCCAAACCGAGTCCTGTGCCACCCTGCTCGCGCGAACGGCCTGTGTCGGTGCGGTAGAAACGCTCAAATACGCGTGGAGCATCACCCTTTGCGATGCCGATACCATTGTCCTCCACCTCAATCAAAATCTTATCCAACATATCGCGGAAGTCGAGTTTTGTCTGTCCGCCCTCTTTGCCGTAACGGATAGAGTTCATAATGAGGTTTTCGAGTACCTGGCCAATATAGAACTTATCTGCCGAAACCCAGAAACGCGATGGGAGATTATTGGCAAACTTTACAGTTATGGCAATGTTCTTCTTTGCCGCCTCCATTTCGCACTGCTCTGCAATCTCTTTGGCGAGTGCCACTATGTCGAATGTCTCCGACTTCATCATTGTCATATCGTTTTCGAGCGACGAAATGGTGTCGAGGTCGCGGATGATATTGATCATTCGGTTTACGCTCTTCTCTGCACGCTCCAAGTATTTACGGTTGATGATTTCGTCGTCAATGCCACCATCGAGCAGCGTCGAGATGTAGCCTTGAATGTTGAAAATAGGGGTTTTTAGCTCGTGGGCAACATTGCCGAGGTACTGCTTGCGGAACTTCTCAACGTCCTTCAAACGGGCAATCTCCTTGTCGTTGTCCTCGGCCCACGAAGAGAGCTCTTGCGAGATGTTCTCTACGCGCTTATCCTTCAACTCGTCGAGCATCTCTGCGGTATGAACGTCGCGCGAGAATACGGTCGAATATATCGGGCGGAGCTTGTATGCAACATATTTAGTCATTACCCAAAGCGCAAAAAGCGATACGCCAACAAATGTTCCGATAGTCGCCACGATGACTACCCACCATAGCGAATTGAGGTCGAGGGTTGTCAGGGTGATGATCATTGTGCACACTCCGGCAACTGCTCCGATAAGCCACGATCCAGCCTCTTTTGTTTTAATTCTCAACATATTTGGTTTTGTTTTAAGGTTTAAACTATACACTATATTTATGCAAATATAGTAATCTTTTCGAAAATAGCCAAATGGCAAGAGTATTTTCGCGATAAATATAAAAAAGGCGAAGCAAATTTGCTCCGCCTTTTGCGCTAATTTCTCCACTTTTTAGTAGGTTAGTTCATCGTTTTCTACTCCGAAGCCCGGAAGTAGTGCGCTGTCGCCATAGCCCCTCTCAGCTACGACTGCGTAAATCTCGATATCTGGTCTGAAATACTTTTTCATAGTCGTAATGTTAAGGTTACTGAATGGTTGGAGCTTCGTCAATGCAAGTGCAACCGTCGTAGTTGGTAACTCCGGTCCAATCGGTTGTTCCGCCATAAATGTATTCGGTGTAGTTGGATTCGGTAATCAACTCTCCGCGTGGTGTTGGAACGATATCGGTGTAATCCCAGTGGCTTACAAGCATACCACCAACCTTACAATTGCTAAGTTGTGGTGCGGTAGCATTGCGAGGTAAACCTGTAATGAAGCCGTATGAATTAACATACAATACACCGTCTATCTCGCGCTCGCTATAAGCGTCTTCAACATACAGATTGCAGTAGCAAGTTGCATTCGCCATCGAAGAGCCTGCCGACACATTACCAATACCGGCAATCTGCATACTCTTCTTATTTAAATCATAAGGATAGCTATCGTCGAATTTCTTGAATATATTGACATCTCCGGTATTGACAATGTTCTCAAAGTTTGCAGCTGGAGCTTTTGAGCCTGAAGATGCGAAGCAACCGCCTAGGCCAAAGTTCGACTTAGGACAACGGCCTGTGTAGTAGATTTCTCCACTATTATGAACTAATCCTCCAAATACATGTACGCTGTTACTTAACAGGCCAAACAAACCACCAATGCTAAGACCACCAGTGCCAAGCTGATATCCATCAAAGCGGATGCCGGTGCTATTTGTTACTCGCTCCACGGTAGTAACAAGACCTCCTGTTCGGCTAAATATTCCTGCAATACGTATTTCGCTACCGCCTCCGGTTGACGATGCTTGGCGGCTGAATACAATGCCATACTTCACGCCTGTCTTAGAAGCATTTGCAACGCGTGTCAAAGTTCCACCCTTAGATGCATAGCCGACTACTCCACCGATGCAGTTCGCCTTAGCGCAGATTGCATCCTTTGCAACTGTGATTGTTCCTACGTTGTTGACATCTGTAATGGTGAGCGCTGCGGTGCTATATCCGACGCATCCTCCCATATATAACGCACCGGAGGTCTCGCCGTCAAATGTCACATTACCCTCATTCGAAGAGTTTAGGAAAGAGCTTCCTCCCTGAGTGCCAATGATACCACCGATATTGGTTGTGCCATCGGTGCCGATTGTTACCTTGCCATTGTATGTAACATCACCCTTGTTGGTGCAACTGTTGATATTGCCTGTAATGAAGCCGCCCATACCACCGATCCAAAGGCTTGTTCCGGTAGTCATTTCCACCTTGTCGTGGATTGTAACATCGCCCTCATTTGTGGCAGGATACAAAATCGATGATGCGTGAGCTCCGATACCACCAATATAGATGCCATTTGCCTGGATTGTCTGTGTTACGCCCTCTTTACCTATGGTAATATTGCCGTAGTTTGCTCCACCCTCTTGGATAGCACGGGTGCTATATCCTGTCAGACCACCGATGTTTAATTTGCAATGCTCTGTATTTGTGATGTTACTATGCAACTTAACATTTGTCAATACATTGATATCACCTCGGTTAATCACATTGTAAGGATATCCTGCTGTTGTCATGTAGGCGTATGCTCCTGCTACGTTATAGCACGATTGACTGTTGGCACGTGCAAGAATAATATCACCTGATACGGTAATATCACCATTTGCCTTATTCTCGCAGTTGCGTATTGTGAAGTTTTGGTAGCAAGTGATACCTGCTGCGCGATAGTAGTAGTTTCCTGTTGTGATATTCTCATCAGTCGAACCGTGAACGTTGATTGCACCATCATTGGTACAAGTGTCTATCGATTCATCTTCTACTGCGGCATTGTTGGTGTACTCTGCCACTACGCCTGCAACATTGAACGACCACGAACGTACGCTCTTGTCGACGGTCAAAGTACCTGTGGTGTGGTTGTGGTTGTTGTAGAATTTAATAGGCGAGCTAGTACCCGCAACACCGCCCATATGGAGGCACTTAGGCTTGCCACCCGAAATTGAGAGTGCGCCATAGTTGTTGTTGTTCTCAACAGTACAGTTTGCCGAACCTGCAATACCTCCGAATGTTAAACCTCCGTCAACGCCAAGAGCTGTGTCCGGAGCTCCACAAATAGCGTTGAAGTCGAGTGTTCCATTGTTTGTGCAGCCAGAAAGAGTGCCGGATGTGTCGCCAAGGTATAGTCCGATGATGCCGCCAATATGTGGTGCAAGAATCTGCTTGGTAGTGGTGTCGTGGTAGTTGATAGCGCCATTGTTTACGCAATCACTGATTGCCGATGTGGTTATTGTGTCGCCGGCATCAGTTCCATTAGCAAATCCAACAATACCACCAACGCTTGTGTGAACCAACACCTCGTTATCAGCCTTTACCAAGGCGTCTACCTGAATAGTTGCATTGTTTGTACATTTCGAAATTCTACCTCCGAGCAAAGAGCCTACTACTCCACCATAGCCAATAACCTCGTAGATTGATTCGTAAGAGGCTGCGAGAGCGTAGTTAGGATTGTTAATGGTGATTTTTCCCGATACCCGGCAATCGGATATCGAACCATCTCCAATTAAGCTGCAAGCGACTGCACCCACGATAAGGCGGTTGTTCGACGAGATATTTACATCTGTCAAAACCACGTTCTTGATGGTGCCATTTGTTGAAGCAAATAACGGTGCTGTCAAACCATTAATAGGCTGATTTCCACCATCGAATATGTAGGTGAAGCCCTCGATAGGAGTCCACGCCTCGCCTGTCATATCGATAGGAGCGGTAACCTTAGCTGAGGTGTATGGAGCAAAGTTTGAAACGCTCTGTGCAAACTCGATTAAATCCTCTTTCGATTCGATGAGGAATGTTGAACTGCCACCGATCGTTGCATTGTAGAAGAACTCTCCAAATTCGCGGATGAAGCCTGCCTTAATAGCCTTTTCGCCATCGCTATTGAACTTGGCAATCATCGAGTCGGTTGCGGTGTGGAGTGTAATGGTCAAATCGCCATACTCGCCGGCAGGTACGGCTACATAGATTGGGGTCGCCTCTGCGCCCAATGTTAAACCTTCGCCAAATGATACGGTTACAACATCTGTTGCCTCGGCCGATGCGGTCAAAGCACCTGTTGCGCAATCCACAACGAATGCTCCCGCTATTTTACCTCTCTCGGCGGTTACAGTCATCGAGGTAAGGGTTGTGCCCTCGCCCTTTGGCGCAATGCGCAATACTCCTGCAAGGTGTTGCAGTAAGATAGGATCACCCTCGTTTGCTACCATTGCATACATTGGGGCAGCCTCATCTGCAAAGGTGCCAACTTTGTAAGGCTGTGTAGCCAGGAATGTAACAGCTTGGCCGCCTTCTGCACGTACGCCGCCTCCCAACGAAAGATCGAAGTTGACTTTCGGAGCCGGATAGACAACATTGTACGGATAGGTCAAGGTCTTGCCGAATGTAAATGTTGCAACGCTCTTGCCATCAGCCTCTTCTTTAAGGGCGTCAGACGCTACTCCATTGACGGCAATTTGGTCGCCCGTACTCCAATAGAGCGGGTAATTATCACCAGCTTTCTCTCCCAAATGAGTACGCGACTCTTCGAGTGAGAGAGTGATGGTTGTTTGCCCTTCATCGTATTGGATGTTGAGCTCTTCGGTCGCATCAGTTGTACACGATAAGGTCATTACCGCTGCGGCCCAAATGAAAAATTTTGTCAGTGTTTTCATTCTATTGATTTTTAGGTTTGTGTTTATATTCTGCAAATATATTAAAAAATCGAAATCCTTGTTTAAAAAATGTAATTTTTTTTAAGTTTTTTATGACGCTGAGGAGGGATTTATTTTATCAAGTCGATTTTCGTGTGTGTTTTTGCAAATTTTCGTTGTTATTTTTTAGGTTTTGATTTTATTTTGCTACTTTTGCAAAATAGTTTGGCTCCGTAGTTCAATGGATAGAATTTAAGATTCCGGTTCTTACGATAGCGGTTCGAATCCGCTCGGAGTCACTTGTGAACGGAAAACGGAGAGGTGAAAACTGAAAACTATGGATAATATACGAAGAGTCGAGAGCGATAGCGAGTTTGAGGGTAGAATACGTCCGCAAGAGTTAGAGCAATTTTCCGGACAGGATAAGATTGTCGAGAACTTGCGCGTCTTTATCAAGGCTGCGCTGATGCGTGGCGACTCGCTCGACCATACCCTGCTGCACGGCCCTCCGGGACTTGGCAAGACGACCTTGGCGAATATTATCGCCAACGAGATGGGCGCACAATTGAAGGTCACTTCGGGCCCTGTGCTCGACAAACCGGGCGATTTGGCAGGCCTTTTGACGAATCTCTCGGCGGGAGATGTTCTCTTTATTGACGAGATTCACCGCCTATCCCCTATCGTTGAGGAGTATCTCTATTCGGCAATGGAGGATTTCAAGATTGATATTGTGCTAGACAAAGGGCCTTCGGCTCGTTCCATTCAAATTGAACTTGCACCATTTACTCTTATTGGAGCAACCACACGAAGTGGTCTTTTGACCTCGCCTTTGCGTGCACGTTTCGGTATTCAGTGCCACTTGGAGTACTACGACTCGAAGGTGCTGAGTAGGATTGTGAAGCGTTCAGCATCGATTTTGGGCGTGTCGATAGACGATGATGCAGCTCTTGAAATAGCTCTGCGCTCGCGAGGAACACCTCGTATCGTCAATTCGTTATTGCGTCGTGTGCGCGACTTTGCAATGGTTAAGGGTGAGGGTTGCATCGACTTGGCAATTACACGAATGGCGTTGGAGGCGCTCAATATAGACTCGCGCGGTTTGGATATGATGGATAACAAGGTCCTCTCTACCATTATTGCGAAGTTTAATGGCGGCCCTGTGGGCTTGAATACCATAGCTACGGCCGTAAGTGAGGATGCCGGCACTGTCGAGGAGGTCTACGAACCATTCTTGATTAAGGAGGGATTCTTGAAGCGTACTCCGCGTGGTCGTGAGGCTACGGAGTTGGCATATAAACATTTGGGGCTAACTCAACCTGAGCGTGAAGGTGAATTATTTTAACAACAGAAATATTAAAATTATTAAGAACAAAACAACTATGGCAAAAGTAATTACAATTATTGGATCGGGAATGATGGGTTCGGCTTTGGCATTCCCGGCAGCTGAGAATGGTCACGAGGTTCGTTTGGTGGGCTCACCACTCGATAACGAGATTATCGACGCTTGTATCGCAACAAATCGTCACCCTAAGTTCGATCGCGACTTCCCTGAGGGTATCAAGTATTACAAGGTTACCGAGTGGAAAGAGGCTGTTAAGGGCTGCGATTTTGTGATCGGTGGCGTATCGTCGTTTGGTGTGGATTGGTTTGGCGAGGAGATTCTCTCGAACTTGGATCCATCGGTGCCTGTACTCTCTGTTACCAAGGGTTTGATTAACCTCGAAGATGGTACTCTCATTTCGTATCCTGACTACTGGCGCAAGAACTTGCTCGAAAAGGGTATCGACCGTCACGTATGCGCAGTAGGTGGCCCTTGTACTTCGTATGAGTTGGTATTCCACGACCAGACCGAGGTAGCATTCTGCGGTGTTAATACTGCCGAGTTGAAGATGATGAAGGAGGCGATGACAACTTCGTACTACCACATCTCGCTTACAAATGATGTTATCGGTTTGGAGAGTGCAGTAGCATTGAAGAATGCCTACGCATTGTCGGTTGCAATGACTATCGGTTTGGTAAATCGTCACCACGGCGAGGATGCTGGTTTGCACTATAACTCGCAGGCTGGTGCTTTCTATCAGGCAGTTCGCGAGATGACTCACTTGATGCAGATTCAGAATGGCTCGGAGGATGCTCTCCACATCGGTATTGGCGACCTCTATGTAACAGTTTACGGTGGTCGTACACGTAAGATCGGTATCTTGCTTGGTGAGGGTAAGACCTACGAGGAGGCTCTCGATATCTTGGCAGGAGTAACTCTTGAATCTTTGGTTGTTGCTCGTCGTGTTGCCAATGCAATTTATCGTAAGGCTGAGCTCGGTCAGGTGTCGTTGGCCGACTTCCCTATGATGTGCCACTCGAAGGATGTCCTCGACAATGGTAAGGATGCAGAGTTGCCTTGGGAGTCGTTCACTTACGATCATACAAAATAGTCAATATGGCAGAGTTAAAAGGTCTGCTTTTCGATGTAGATGGTACGCTGGTGGATAATCTGGCGTGCCATTTTGCGGCCTTCGATGAGTATGCTAAGCGCGAGGGTTTTACCCTGCTTGAGCCTATGTCGTTGAAAATGAATGGTATGCACAGCAACCAAATATTTCCGATGATGGTCGGTGATAAGGTTGTTGCAGAGTATGGTCTTGATAGACTGAATCGCGAGAAGGAGGAGGTCTATCGTGAGATGTATCACGATAAGGTTGAGCCTATCGCCGGACTTATCGAGTTTCTAAAGGCGGCTAAGGCAGCTGGTGTTAAGTGTGCTCTTGGCTCGTCGGGTTGTCGCGAGAATGTAAATATGATTATTGATAGATTGGGTATTGCCGAATATGTCGATGCCTCTATCAGTGGTAGCGATGTTACTCACGGAAAACCTCATCCCGAAATCTTCACGAAGGCACACGAGGCCCTCGGCTTGAAGGCTGAGGAGTGTATCGTGGTGGAGGATGCAGTGAATGGAATCTTGGCGGGTGTTGCAGCGGGTTGCAAGTGTCTTGCAATTACCACCACAGCCACTGCCGAGGAGCTTACTAAGGCGGGTGCTTCGATGGCGGCAGCAGACTATACGACTGTCACAATCGAGGCTCTGCAAAACCTGTAGAAGATGTTAAATATGAGAAAGTTAGCATTTCTATGCTTGTGTGCGCTTCTGTCGTTTAGCGGAGGCACATTTGCTATAGCACGCAACGGACAGAGTCGAAAAGGCGTTGCGGTGGAGCAGTTCAATCGCAGACCTTTACAACCGCGTGCTTATGCCGAGTTGCCTCTTGGCTCAATCAAAGCAGAGGGTTGGCTCTACGAGATGCTGGACCGTCAACGTAATGGTATGACGGGTAATCTCGATGAGTTGTATCCGTTGGTTATGGGCAAACGCAATGGCTGGCTTGGTGGCGATGGTGATGTGTGGGAGCGTGGACCATATTGGATTGATGGACTTCTCCCTCTGGCCTATATTCTCGACGATGAGTCGTTGAAGGCGAAGGTACAACCGTGGATTGAGTGGACATTGGCATCGCAAGATGCCGAGGGTTACTTTGGCCCTGTAAAGGATCTCCCTCGTGAGGAGGGCTTGCAGCGTGATAAAGCGCGCGATTGGTGGCCCAAGATGGTGATGCTCAAGGTGCTGCAACAGTACTATTCGGCAACAAAAGACGAACGCGTAATCGATTGTATGACACGCTATTTCCGCTATCAACTAAAGCAGTTGCCTAGCAAGCCGCTTGGTCATTGGACTTTTTGGGGCAGAGAGCGTGGTGGCGACAACCTGGCGATGGTCTATTGGCTCTACAATATTACGGGCGACGAGTTCCTGCTCGAGTTGGGCGACCTGATCTATAGTCAGACTGTGGATTGGGCTTCGATATTTGGTCTGCGCACAGATGATTTGTATCGTTCGCTTTCTCGACATACGGTCAACGTGGCGCACGGATTCAAGACTCCGGCCATCTACTATCAGCGTAGTGGCGAGCGTTCGCTCATCGAGGATTTGCATCGTGGCGAGAAGACCATTCGCACCGCTATTGGCTACCCTACCGGTTTGTGGGCAGGCGACGAGTGGTTGCGTTGCGGTAACCCGATATATGGCTCGGAGTTGTGCACTGCGGTGGAGATGCTCTACTCGTTGGAGAATGTGTTGCAGATTACGGGCGAGGCGCATTGGGGCGACTACATCGAGCGTGTGGCCTACAACGTTCTGCCTACACAGGTGGACGACAACTGTACTATGCGACAGTACTATCAGCAGCTCAATCAGATAGAAATTTCGCAACAGCAGCGAGCCTTCTCTACCCCACAGCTTTGCGGTTCGCCGCAGCTTTTCGGTCTGTTGACAGGCTACCCTTGCTGTACGTCGAATCTTCATCAGGGTTGGCCGAAACTGACTCAGAATCTGTGGTATGCAACGCCTGATGGCGGTTTGGCGGCTATGGTCTATGCACCATCGAGTGTCGAGACCGAGGTCGGTGGTCGCAAGGTGAAGGTGGTTGAGCGCACCAACTACCCGTTCGAGGAGAGCGTGGAGTTCGAGTTCAAGGTCTCGGGTGCGAAGGCACACACCTTCCCACTCCATCTGCGTCTGCCCGAGTGGAGCAAGTCGGTGACCGTGACGGTGAATGGCGAGGCTGTGGCTGTTACGCCCGTTGGTGGTGTGGCGGTGCTCAGCAGAGGATGGCGCAGTGGCGACGTTGTGAAGGTGGAGTTTGCTGCCGATATCGTTGTGAATTATTGGTTCGATGGTGGTGTTGCTGTGGAGCGTGGCCCACTGCTCTATGCTCTGAAGATGGAGGAGCGCTGGGTACGTCGCGATGTGCCTGAGGCTGATCATCGAAAGATTGGCAAGGAGTTCTACGAGGTGTTCTCCTCTACGCCTTGGAATTGGGGATTCAAGCGAAGCGATGTCAAGGCCGAGAATCTCGCCAAGACCTTCTCGTACGAGCGCAAAGGCGAGGTTGCGCACTATCCGTGGAATGTGGAGTCGGCACCGATGGTTATCAAGGCGAAGGTGCACGAGATGACCACTTGGAGGGCTTATAATGGCTCTGTAGGGCCGATTAACTACAATATGAGAGGTGGTCCTTCCGAGGATATTTCGTCCGAGGAGAGTGTTGTGGAGCTCATTCCGTATGGATGTACGACGCTGCGTGTGACTCTCTTCCCTGTTCGAAAATAACTGAGCAAAAGATGACAGAGGGTGTCCGTGGTGAGCACCCTCTGTTTGTTTTTTAGAAGCTATATTTTGCCAATACATTTATTCGGTTGGCGTGAGCTGTTGTGTTGTCTATATTCTTGCGTTGAGCGTAGAGGTATTCGGCTCCGAGGCGGAAACGTGGTGTGAGGTTCCAAAATACGTTGCCAAAGGCGTATTGACCTCGTTTGTACATATCGTTGCTGTAGTGACCGTTCTTGTTGCATATACCAACTGTCGAGTAGCCTCCCGAAACAAATAGGTTAGGCAAGATGTTCATCTGTGCTGCCACTTGCCAACCATACATCGGTGTTGTCTGCACTCGTGTAGGGTCGTCGGGGCGAGGTGTGAAGTCGAGACCCGAGCCCATCAAATCGTTGATGTATGGAGTGATACCCTCTCCGTAGGTGCCATTCATAAAGAATTGCAAGAAGTTGGTAGCGTGGATGTTACCGCTGAACTGTACGCCCCAGCCAAGGAGATCGTCTTCGCCTGAGCGAGCTTTGTTGTAGAGGTATAAGTCGCGTAGTACGGCCGATGCTCGGATGTGGCTTTCGCGGTTCCTACCCCACGCAAATTGGAAATAGAGCGGAATGTCGGGAACGCGCTGCGGAATGGCTTCGAGGGTTTCGCCATAGGTGCCCGATACGCTTGGCATCTCGATTGCACCACCCGCTTTGAGGTGGTTGTCGAGGAACGAGTATTCGTAGCGAATCATCGTTGCGAAGCGGAAGTTATAGGCATTAGGGCCTTGGAAATCGATGGTTGTAGGCGATGCGGTAAGGTCGCAGAATGTTGTCACGTCGCGACCAACGGTGAGTCCGAGCATCGATACATAGCCCGAGCGGATGCGTGGTGTGTAGCTACCTGCTATGCCTCCTCTGAAGTCGAAGTCCATAAAGATATGCACCTGTCCCAGCTTCTCGGTGTTGGCAATGCCTCGCAGGAAGAGGCGCGAGGTTGTTGCATCGAGTCGAAGCTCTTGTCTGTCGGCTGGCGTTAGCGTCATAGGCACATCGTATGGCACCATATCGATATTGTCTACAATGCGATTGAACGAATAGGCTGCGCGTAGAGCGATGTCGCCACCTATGGCAAAGGAGAATTTGTTGTGCTTGTCGGCAAATATAGCCGAAGGCATCGCAACCTGTTTAACACCTTTGCGGGTGGCGTTGCGATGGTCGTCGATGGCGGCGCGTACAGCAATGTTTTTCATTGCTATATCTTGGTTGTTGCTCTCTGGGGCGGCTATGGCTTCGGTTTCGCTTACCGAAATGATATAGAC